>PDWI01003228.1_pt1 | contig 23209 bp, 15 predicted proteins | sample 1430891 | NCBI WGS metagenome assembly PDWI01 (sample SAMN01162508, study PRJNA174530) | Oral metagenome, whole genome shotgun sequencing project. | biome: Marine environment; feature: Marine mammal; material: Swab sample of the gingival sulcus; isolation source: swab sample of gingival sulcus... | reverse complement strand
CTATCCAACAGAAGGAGGTGTAGTTACTGAAACAAAAGAATATACCGAAGAGGAACAAGCAACTGTTATAGCAACAGCCAATGAGGGATATAAATTTATAAATTGGACAGAGGATAATAATGAGGTGTCAAAAGATGCAGAATACTCATTTACTGTTAGCAAAGACATAAGTTTAATTGCTAATTTTCAAAAGCAAACAGGTATTGAAGATTCAAATATCAAAGATATTTCAATTTATCCAAACCCAACTAAATCGGTTGTATTTATTGAATTACCTAATAATATGTTAAATAAAACGCTTACTATTGTTGATTTATCAGGAAAAGTAATTTATTCGCAAAACACAAAAGGAAATACTATGCTAAAAATTAACATGTCTAAATTTAGCAAAGGCGTCTATTTTGTAAAAATTGATAATTATATTGAAAAATTAATTGTTCAATAAATAAATATACCGTCAAATATAAAAAAGCGAGACACACTTTATGAGATACTGTCAAAAAAAAACTCAAAACTTAATACTTGATATCGTTCATCATACTTCTTGTAGGATTTAGTATTGCTTATGTTAAAGTATACAATACGGGCAATCCTTAGTGTCTTCGGTATGAGCAAAGGGGATATCAAAGTTAAATATTTCAGATAGTATATTTTGTAAATGTTCGGTTAAAATATCTTTTATTGGTAGTATGTTGCTGTCGATAAAAATATCTTTCTTGCTCGATTTTATTTGCCATGTAAAAGGTTTGGTAAAGAAATATTTTGTTTTATATACTCCCGGTGTAATTTTTAATTTTTCAGGATATAATTCTGAACAAATAAGGCTATAAATAATTGTTTGTAGTATGGCTTTGTGTTTTGATATTAGTTCGGGGTTAAAAATATCTTCTATTTTATCAAATTTTAGAAAATCGCTACCTGTTTTGTAGTCAATTACTCTTAGGCGATCGCCTACTTGGTCTAGGCGGTCAATTATTCCGCCAATATTTATATTGTGCTTTTCATTATTTACTTCAAATGAAAATTTGTGCTTTACTCTTTTTTCTAAACCTATGATATTAAACGGAGCTATTGTGCTATCAATATGCAACATCTGTAAAAGATATTTTTTTATAACATTTTTTACCAATAGGTTTTTACCTTGTATGTTAAATGGTTTTATGTTTTTATGTTCCGAAAAACTGATTGCAAATGCTTGATTGATAGCGTTGTCAATTAATTTATCGTCGTTAGCAAGTTTGTTTAAAGTGTTTTGCGTTATTATTTTGTTGCTATCCTCGTATGGTTTGTAAAGCAATTCTGCTGAGTTATGGAAGATATTTCCGAATAAGCGTGCGTCAACAGTTTCAGTTATTTCATCAGGCTCGCGTAGGTTTAATATGTACTGATAATAAAACTGTATGGGGCAACGCATATATGTTGTTATGGCACTTGGCGATAATGTTCTGGTAGAGTTGGGTGCTAAAAATTCTTGCAAACGTTCTTTTACTATGCCCTCTTTGGGTATGCTTATTGGTTCTGGTATGTTTATGTTAATTTTATAGCTTTGTTCCTCTTTTTGAATCTTAAATTCGTCATTAAATAATAGCTGTTGCAGAAAACGGCTTTTTGTTCCTGTACACATGCCAACACTTGCCGAGTTATACACGAAACTGATGTTTTTAGCACGTTGCATTAATCGGTAAAAGTAGTAGGCGTAAATTGCATCGTTTTGTTTAGGTGTGGGCATGCCAAATTCTTGACGTATTGAGTATGGAATAAACGATGGTGATACGCTGTTAGCAGGTAAATAGTCGTCGTTTGCCGATAGAATTATTATGTTTTCAAAATCAAGATTTCGGGTTTCTAAGAATCCCATAATCTGTAAGCCTTTAACAGGTTCTCCCTCAAATGGTATTTTTAGCCCTGCTAATACTTTCTTTACTAAGCGGAAGAATATCGGCAACGAAACATCAATACCATGCTCCACCAACTGATTCTTTAGTTTTGTTACGGTTAAATTGAAGTTATATAGTTGTTCAAAATCTAACTGGAACATATCCTGCTCGGTAAACGCTAATAAATTTTGCTGAACAGCTGAGAATATTTCTGTTAAATAATCGGCAAAACTTGAGAATGTTTGGGGTTTGCTGAATATTAATTTTAGTAGTTCGTTGTTATCAGGTATTAAGTCAGTTGATATGTTAAATATAAACTCTTTGTGTATTTTGTCGGCAAGGGTGTTTGCATCATCAGGAATGATGGCATTAATATATGGGTGGCGTAATACCGATATTACATTCTTGTAATAAAATGTATTGTTATTCTGCTTTTCGTTTATATGCAGATTAATGATTGTATTAACAAAACTGCCTACAAGGGTTTCTTTTGTAGGATAACCCATTGTTATATTTATGTCGACAATATCTTCGGGCAGGTAATTTAATGTTGGTTCTAACATCTGCTCGTCAGCTAAAATAATAGCTGTGCGTGTGTAGTCGGTTTGTTTGTTGCTGTTTAGCCAGTTGCCTAAATAGTGTACTTGTCCTGTTTGGGTTGATGTTGATATTATCTTTATGTTTTTTGGTTTTGTTAGGTTGTTGTCTTCTAATTTAAAATCGGCAGGAGGCATAAAATTGCTTAATTGCTGTCGCATAAAATAACCAGCCTCAAATATGGGTTGGTTAATGTAGTATTGGTCGTAGTCCCAAAAGAACTTAGCTTGTTTGCGGTTTTTTAATAAGGTAAATATTCGCTCCTCGCAGGGCGTTATGGCATTAAACCCTATGAAGAAGTATTGTTTGTTGTCAATATCCTTTTGTTCAATGTTTTTAACTGCTTCGCTATATATCATTCCTTCGTAAGCCTTTTGTTCTTTCTCCAAATTGGTTTTAAATTCGGTGTATATTGGTAGCAGATAGTTCCATATCTCTAAAAATTGTTCCTTTAACTTAGTGGTTTTTTCAGGGTCAAATTCATTAAAGAAACGTTGTAAAATTTCTTTTTGTGATTCTGTAAGAAAATCAAACCCTAAGTCGATATTTTTTAATGTGCGTACGTTTTTAAATATTAAGGAGGCGTCAATCATAAATTTATCTACATCATTAAAATCGCGTAGCATCATATCGCCCCAAAAGTAGAAGTCGTCAAACGATTCGTTGCTTTTAGTAACTTTAATAAACACTTTGTATAATCGGCTAAGTAGTTCAATGGGGTCGGCTAACCATAGTGAGCTTTCTTCCTGCATAAAATCGCTAATAGTTACAATTTTAGGCAACCATATTGTTTTGTTATTTATTTTTTTTAGATGCTCAGTAAAAAATACACCCGAACGATGATTGGGAAATATTAAAGCTATGTTTTCAAAATTATCGGAATGTTTACTGTAAATATATTCTGCCGTTTGTTGTAAAAAAGGTTTCATGTTTGTAAAATGTTAAAAGCAACAAGCTGTAAAAATACTAATTTTAGCCCATACGAATATTATTGGTATTGATATTTGTTTTAAATATGCTATTTTATGTTTCTTTTCTTTCATTATTATTGTTATTAGTAAATGCTAGTGATAGGTTTGTTGTAGGCTATAATTGGTGTTGTGTTTTGTTCATTATACTTATGATTAAGTCTGTGTGTATGTTATGCAACATGTTTTGTGCGTAGTGTTAATATTATGGAATTCTTTATTTTTGTTTAAAAGCCTGTCAAATACTAAGATGGGATTTGTCATTAATCCGAATTATATTATTAATAAAAAACAAGTGTAATGACTAAAAAGATGAAGCAAAAATTAGTTGATAGCATAAAACTAATTATTCCAATTTTAATTCCGATAATAGTTTTATTAATTCCTGTTGATAGTTTTGGTATTGAGGGTTTAACTATAGTAGAAAAACGTGTAATAGCACTGTTCCTATTTGCCGCACTATTTTGGATATTTGAACCAATACCTATTTATGCCACATCGGTATTAATAATAGTATTTGAGTTGTTAATGATTTCTAATAAATCATTTATTTTATTCCGCAATGCTGAACTTACCCCTGAGGTTTACGGAACATTTTTAAGCTATAAGGATATAATGGGAACCTTTTCATCTCCTATTATAATGCTATTTTTAGGAGGTTTCTTTTTAGCAATGGCAACAACAAAGTATCGTTTAGACCAAACCTTAGCTAAAACAATGCTAAAACCGTTTGGCTCAAATCCAAATACAGTAATGCTTGGTTTAATGATTGTAACGGCATTGTTCTCAATGTTTATGAGTAACACAGCTACCGCCGCTATGATGTTGTCGATACTTGCACCAGTACTATTAGTTTTCCCAGAAGGTGATAAAGGAAGAACAGCATTTGCACTTAGCATACCAATAGCTGCAAATATAGGCGGAATAGGTACGCCTATCGGTACACCGCCCAATGCTATCGCTATGAAATACCTTACAGGCGATAAGGCTATAAGTTTTGGTGAATGGATGAGTTTTGGTATGCCTTACGTTGTAGTTTTATTATTAATTAGTTGGTTTTTGTTAATGAAACTTTATCCATCGGGACAAAAAAATATAACATTAAATATTCAAGCACATTCATTAAAAAGCACAAAGGCAAAAATTGTTTATATTACTTTTGGCTTAACTATCATTTTATGGCTAACCGACTTTATTCACGGAATGAATAGCTATGTTGTAGCAATGATACCTGTTGCTGTTTTTATTGCGTCAGGAGTTATAACCAAAGAAGACTTGAAAAAAATTAGCTGGGACGTATTGTGGTTAGTTTCAGGAGGTATTGCTTTAGGCTTAGCTATGGAAAAAAGCGGATTGGCAGCTCATTTGATTTCAAGTATTCCTTTTGCTAATTTGTCGCCTATTGCCATTATTGTAGGGGTTTCGTTTTTAGCGTTAGTTATGTCTAATTTTATGTCAAATACAGCAACCGCTAACCTAGTTATGCCTTTGTTAGTTGCTTTGGGTACTTCAATACAAAGTATAAATAGTCTTGGTGGGGTGTCTGCTATTATTATTGCAGTAGCATTATCTTGTTCAATAGGAATGGTTTTACCTATAAGTACACCGCCAAATGCTTTGGCTCACGGTACAGGCTTTATAAAAACAAAAGATATGGCAAGAATGGGTATCATTATAGGTTTAATAGGTTTATCATTAGTATTCTTAACAATTTATATGTTAAAAACTGTTAATTTTATATAGAAGTACGACTTGTTAAACAAGTGAAATAAGCCATGACGTAGATTGTTGTTGAAAAGCATAGTAACTTGATTAAACTTTACCGCACTTTGGAATTGGGTCATAAAATGTTAAGCAAATGAAACAAATAGTAATAAGCGATTTTAAGGAGAAATATTTTTGCGGAACTAAAAATATCGTACATCTAAAAGAAGGGGATATTTTGTTTAGCCAAAATGAGAAGAATACTAAGATATACTTAGTATTAGAGGGTGTAGTAGGTGGCTTTTTAAATACCGAAGATGGTGGTAAGTTAGAAGTGTTTCGTTCAAAAAAAGATATGCTGGTTGGGTTTCATAGCTTTTTCTCAAACAAATCAACTTCATATGCCGATGTTATAGCTTTAGAGGATTCAAAACTAATATATATATCTTACGATGATGTAAGGGTAAAGGAACGTGATTTTTTAACCGATTTCTTGCCCATAATTGTTGAGGAACTTTTTGAGCGACAAGTGTTTGCTAAAAAAGTAATGCTCGATAAAGAAAAGCTATTAATTAATAATCATAAAAAAGATAAACTTGCAGTATTGGGGCAAATGGCTGCAGGTATAGCACACGAGCTAAATAATGCTATTGGCATAATTAATGGTAATGCAAGTTGGATAGCTGATGCTTTAGCAAATCATATAGAACAGAACGAAGATGATAAAATGTTTGCTGTGTTTAATAAAGCCTATGCTGATGGTAATAAATTATCAAGTTCCGAGGTTCGTGCTGCAAGTAAGCAGATAGAAAAGAAATTAAATGTAGCATCGAGTTATGCAAAAAAAGTAGCTCGTTTAAGTATGGATAGCAATAAAATTGACAGCTTAAAAACAGAACCTGAACTCAATTCAATGATTGACCAAATGTATTACTTTTGGGAAGTAGGTACAGCTATTCATGATATACTTTTAGCATCAAAACACGCAACGCATGTTATAAGTTCGGTAAAATCGTTAGGCATATCAACACGCGACCGCACCGATATCGATATAAATAAAACTATTGATGATGCTTTAGTATTAATACAAGAGCAAACAAAAGGTATAGACGTAGTTTTTGAAAAAGACAATTTGCCAATAGTTAAGGCAAACGATACCGAATTAATGCAAATATGGATTAATATTATGAAGAATGCTTGTGAAGCTCTGAAGGCTGATAATATAGATAATCCTAAGTTAGTTGTAAAAACTGAACTTACCGACAAATTTATTTGCATATATATTACCGATAACGGCAAAGGTATTCCTGATGCTATTAAAGAGAAAATATTCCAGCCAAGTTTTACCACAAAAAAAAGTGGTTTATCGTTTGGTTTAGGTTTAGGGCTTGCTGTTGTGCAAAAACATGTAAACGAATATAACGGAATAATTAATATAGAAAGCAAAGTTGGAGAAACAACGTTTTGCATTCAATTACCACTAAAAACTTTAAAAAATGAGTAAATTAAACATCGTATATGTTGACGACCAACGTGAAATTTTAACAACACTATCAAAGGATTTACAGATATTTACTGATTATGTAAATATTGAAGAGTGCGAATCGGCAGTTGAGGCTTTAGAAATAATAGATGAAATTGATGCCGAAGGTGGAATGATAGCTATCATTATTTCTGACCATATAATGCCTGAGATGAGTGGAGTTGAGTTTCTGTCAAAAATACAACATGATAGCCGATTTGTTGAAACAAGAAAAATACTGTTAACAGGACAAGCAACCCACCAAGATACAATACAAGCTATAAATGAGGCTAAAATAGAAAGATACATTGAAAAGCCTTGGAATACAAAACAGATACAAGATATTGTAAAAAAAGAATTAACAAATTATCTTTTTGAACAAGGTGTAGAGTATCAAAAATATATGCCTGTGTTAGATAACGAAACATTATTAAAACGTATCAGTAAAATGTAGCGAGGTGTATGTAATTTATTGTGTAATTTAAATATATAATTATGAAATTCAAATCTTATTTAATAGTAGCAGTATTAATTAGTTTTGTTTTTGCTTCTTGCGAAAAAGAAGAGGAAAAACAAGCACGTAAAGATGACGAAATAATAGTTAAATATTTGTCCGACTCAATAAAGGCAATTAAGCATAGCTCGGGTTTATATTACAGAATAATAAAAGAAACCGATGGTGCTAATCCAAGTGTAAATTCAACAGTTACTGTGTGTTATAAGGGTTACCTTACCGACGGAACAGTGTTTGATGCTACTAAAGATAATCATCATCTTACAGCTCCGTTAAAGACCTTTATTGAGGGTTGGCAAATTGGCATTCCATTAATAAAAAAAGGAGAAAAAGCTACATTGTTTATTCCATCAAAATTAGGATATGGCAATAAGCAGATAGGTAATATTCCTGCAAATTCAGTACTTATCTTTGATATCCATTTAATTGATTTTAGGTAAAAACTTGTTTTAATACGTCAAACGACTTTATTCCGCTAAAGTTAATAATGTACACCTCGTACATTAAAACTACGGAATCTAATAGGTTATTACGCTCATCTATTGATAACTTTAGGTTATAAAGTTCATTATATTGGCAATTTAATAATTTGTGTATCAATATCAGATTTGTGTGGGTGATAAAAAAGTTATGATAAGGCTTTTCGTTAACTTCTTTGTTTAATTTAAAATCGAAGAACTTAAAATCTCCTTTACCTTGAGCTGGACAAAAACCTAAATATCGGCTAAATTTTATTAAAAATGCTAAATGAAATAAGCCAATACCTTCTTCAAGCTCTTCAAAAATATTTATTGAGGTGTTTATAAAATCAAATGTATTATTGTCTGGGGTTTCTTCTTTTAAACATTTGTTTAGCAACTCGGCTAAAAACATTGCCATTGTTATTTTTATGGGGTCAGAGCTTATGTTAAATAAGGGTGGCGATAGCTTATATTCTTTTAATACTTGAATATTTCGGTTATCCTTAACGTCAATAATAACATCTAATAAATATAGTGGTTGAAAAGCTATCAGTTTGCTTTGTTTTTTGTTGCGTATGCCATATAGCATTACCGATATACGTCCGCGTTCCTTAGTTAGTAAATTGATAATAACAGAGCTGTCGGAGTATTTCGTTACTTGTAAAACAATAGCTTTTGTGGGTAATAACATTCTTTATGGTTTCTTTATTAAAAAGAAAAAGGGGGAATGTATCCCCCAAATTTCTTTATATCTTAAAATCTTTTTTATTATAAAAAGATTAATACTAATAACTGAGCAAACAATATACGGAAGAACATTGTTAATGGATATACCGTAGCATAAGCAGTAGCTTGAGCTTGTTCTGGAGCTATGCTGTTTGCAAATTCTAATGCTGGTGGGTCAGTCATTGAACCAGCTAAGTATCCGCAGATAGTTAAGTAATTAATCTTCATTAGTCTGCCAATAATACCAGCAATAAATAGCGGAACAAATGTTATTAACGATGCGTATAACATCCACATGTATCCGCCGTTAATTAATGTCTCCCAAAAGTGTTTTCCTGAACCTAATCCAACACAAGCTAAGAATAATACAATTCCTAATTCGCGAATGAAACGGTTAGCACTAGGTGTCATATAAAAATCTAATTTACCAATACGTCCTTTGTGTCCTAAAATTAGGGCTACAATTAAAGGACCTCCAGCTAATCCTAACTTAGCAGGTTTTGGTAATCCTAAAGGAATAGATATACTTCCTAACAAAATACCTAAGAAAATACCTATAAATAGAGGAATTAGGTTAGGATGCGATAAGTCTTTTTGTGAATTACCTAAGAAGTTTGCTACTCTGTCCATGCGGTCTCTTTGTCCAACAACACGTATAGTATCGCCAAATTCTAAAGAAGTTGTTGCTGTAGGTATAATTTCACTTTCTCCTCGGAATATACGAGTGATGTTAGCAGGGAACATACTTGTTAGGTTGATGTCTTTTAGTCGTTTGCCAACAATTTTGCGGTTAGTAACAAGTATATGACGCATGCTTAAGTTTTCTGAACCAATATTAAAATCTGGTTGTAACATAGCCTCGCCAAATACTGTTTTTAATTTATCAAAGTCTTGTTCAGGGCATAAACCAACAATAGTGTCACCCTCTTGTAAAGTTATTTTTGCATCAGGCACCATAAACTCCTTATTTCTACACAAACGTGACATGATAAAGTCAACCTTTAGCATTTTGCGAACGTCTTGTATTGTTTTGCCTGATATTTCAGCATTGGTTACTGTAATCTTTACGGTTTGTATCGACCCTGAACCTGCTTTTTGTGCGTTTTTATATTCTTGAACTTCCTTGTCGGTGCTAATTTTAAATATCTTTTTGATTAATACCATTGTAAGGATAATTCCTAAAATACCAAAAGGATAAGCTATTGCGTATGCCATACCTGCAGTATCGGCAGCTCCTGCATTAAATTGCTCGCGTAATAACGACTGAGCAGCTCCTAATCCAGGGGTGTTGGTTACAGCACCACAGAATAAACCTGCAACAACATCTACATCTAAGTTAAATACTATTTTAATAACTATAGCTGTAATTAAACCTAACGAAACAATTAAAAATGCTAATGCGTTAAGTTTTAATCCATTGTCGCGTAAAGATGATAGGAAACGAGGTCCTATATCAATACCAATTGAATAAACAAACAGAATTAATCCAAATTCTTTTACAAAGTGTAAAACGTTGTGGTCAATATCTGCACCTAAGTGTCCTACAAGTAAGCCGATGAATAAAACACCTGCAATACCTAACTTAAGATTGATTAATTTTGCTTTACCTAGCAAAATACCCAAAGCTCCTACTATTGCTAAAAAAAGTAATGTAGAGGCAGTGTTGGTTTGTGTAAAAATGTTTAACAAAGCCATTGTCTTATTATTTAGTTAAAAAATTAATTACAATATTAAATTCCTATGGTATTATAAACTATCTATTGCTACAATAATGAGCGACAAAGGTAAATTGTTGTGATTTTAAAAACAAACAAGCATTCTAAAAAAAAATATGTTTTACAAAATAAAATATTGTATTAGTTAAAACGTGCTTTTGGTATTTGATAATGAGGTTAAATTTCATTTTTATTAATATGAATTTATCATATTGTAGTATCGGTAAAGTTAATGTGCTTTTTAGTGAAATTTATTTTCAAATAAACTTTAAATAGGAAATGGAAGTTAGTCAACTCTTTTGTTTTATTTGTCATCCGCAATATTATACTTCGTCAAAAATGATTAATATGTTGCTTTGTTTAATATGTTTTTTGCCTATATTTAAGGCAGTATTAATATTAAAACTTATAGATATGAACAAAAAAAACAACATGTTAAATATTGTAATAACAGTGTTATTGTTTACAGTATTTAGTGGCCATTTTAATATAGTTAATGGTCAGAAAATTGAAAAAGATGGTCTATTTTATATTTTAGACGTATCTAAGATGACAGCAGAGCTTTCATCGAAAAATGACAACTATCCTTATTGGAAAGATACAGACCTACAACCAGAAGGTAAAGTTGTAATACCTCAGGAGGTAGAGTATAATAGTAAAAAATATACGGTAACTAAAATAGGAAATAATGCATTTTATGGATGTGCAAAAATCACAGAATTAGCAATGCCTAATACTATTACAGAAATTGGTAAATTAGTTTTTGTAAATTGTTCGGGTTTGGTAGAAGTAGTTTTGCCTAATTCTGTTACAACCTTGAAGTTGTCGGCTTTTCAGAGTTGTACATCGTTAACTACAGTTACTTTACCTAATTCGTTAACAAAAATGGATAGGTATATTTTTGCAGGATGTCCATTGCGTACTATCTTTTCGAAAATAGAAAAACCTGATGATGTAACAGGAGATAGATATGTTTTTGGTAGTATCGAAAAAACACAATGTAAGGTTTTTGTACCTAATGCCTCGCTAGATGCTTATAAACAGCATGAAACATGGAAAGAGTTTGAGGGTAATCTTTTGTCGGATAATGATATAGTTGAAGTTAAAGGTGTAAAAATAAGTGAACAGGATATAACTGTTGCTACAACTAAAACAAAACAAGTTGAAGTAACATTTGAGCCTGAAAATGCAAGTAATAGAGCCGTACGTTGGGAAATTGAGGATGCTGATATAGCAACGGTAAGCGGAACGGGTTTAGTTACTGGTAAAAAGAAGGGGACAACAAAATTATCAATAACAACTAGTGATGGTAAATTTTCAGCATCGTGTAATATTAATGTAAAGGTAACAGTAGGTAGTCAATTTGTAGTTGATAAATTAAAATATGAAATAATAAGTACTTTACCTGCTGAGGTAAGAACAGTGAAAAGTGATGAAGATATTACAGGAGATGTTAAAATTCCTCAGTCGGTACAATATGAAGGTGGTACTTATTATGTTAAGGTTATAGGGGCTGAAACATTTGCGCATACATCTTATGGCATAACATCAATAACTATACCTGTGTCAGTAGATTCAATAGGAGAACATGCTTTTAGTGGTTGTCAGATAAAAAGTTTTGAGATACCTACATCGGTAAAGAATATTGGCACAGGAGCTTTTAGTATGGTTACATTAGAAAAAATAACATTGCCTAATTCTATAACAGAAATTGAAGAGGATGTATTTTCTATGTGTATGATGTTAAAGGAAGTAATATTGCCTGCATCGGTAACAAAAATTGGAACAATGGCTTTCGGTCAATGTAATGAATTAAAAAAAATCAATCTTACCGATAATATTACCGAAATAGGAGATATGGCATTCTCAGGGTGTGGTTTTGAATCAATAACAATTCCTACATCGGTAAAAGAAATATCTAATTCGTTGTTTGAATATTGTTCTAATTTAACAACAGTAAATCTTCATAATGAAATTGATTCAATAGGAGATAGAGCATTTAACAATACGCAATTAAAAGTGTTTAGTATTCCAAGTTCAGTTAAAGCAGTAGGTATGTATGCTTTTGAGAGTTGTGAGGCTTTGCAATCAATAGATATTCCTAATTCAGTTGATAAAATAGGAGATGGTGCTTTTAGTGGTTGTAATGCTTTAACAAAAGTTAATTCACGTATAAAAGATGTTACTAAGGTAACTTTAGGTAGTAATGTTTTTGATGGGGTGCTGTATGATAAATGTACTCTATTTATTCCTGATGGTACAAAAGCAGCTTATAAAGCTCATGCACAGTGGGGTTTATTTACTAAGGTTGAGGCAAAAGAATTTATTGAGAGTGTTAGTTTAAATGAAAAAGTAAAGCAACTAAAACCAACAGAAACATTCCAGCTTTCAGTAACAATTACTCCTGATGAGGTTGCAAATAAAAACGTAACATGGAGTAGTAATAATGAGTCCGTAGCTACGGTTTCAACTACTGGATTGGTAACAGCTATAGCTGAGGGAGAAGCTACAATTACAGTAACTACCGAAGATGGCGGATTAACCGATAAATGTGTGGTTACAGTTAAGCAGATAAAAGTAGGTGATAAATTTAAAGAAGGGCAATTATATTATGTGGTAAAAACAGTAACTCCTAATAAGGAGGTTATTGTTGATTCACAAAAAGGCAAATATGGATATCCTAATTGGAAGGATGATGAGAAACCTACTGGAGATATTGAAATAAAAGAACAGGTAATACATGAAGGTGAAACATATAATATTGTTGGTATTGAGGAAAGTGTGTTTTCAGATTGTGAAGGAATAACATCAGTAAGTCTTCCTAAAACTGTTACAGTATTATCTAAAACTGCATTTTATGGTTGTTCAGGACTAAAAACAATCAGTTTGCCCAATACACTTACAGACATAAAGCAAAGTGTTTTTTATAAATGTAGTAGCTTAGAGTCGCTTGATTTGCCTAAATTGGTTAAGTCAATAGAGAACGGTGCATTCCGTTATTGTTCTAGTCTTACAGCAATTAATGTTGATGAAGAAAATCAACATTTTAGTAGTGATGCCAATGGAGTTCTGTTTAATAATGATAAAACTGTGTTATTAAAATACCCTGAAGGAAATAAGGCAACTTCTTATACAGTCCCAAATACGGTTATAGGAATAGGAAAAGGAGCATTTATGAATTCTGTAAACATAACAAAAGTGGTATTGCCAAATACAGTTGAGGATATAGAAACCTATGCTTTTAAAAAATGTATGGCATTACAAGAAATAACAATACCCGAAAAAGTAACCATTCTTAAATATGCTATGTTTGAGGATTGTAAAAACTTACAGAACGTAAATTTACCTCAAGCATTAAAATCTATTGAGGGTAATGCTTTTGTTCAATGTATAAGTTTAAAAACGCTTGTTATACCTGAAAAAGTTCAATCGCTAGGTTATATGGCATTATCTAAGTGTACAGGTTTAGAGTCAATAGTAAGTTTTATTGATAATCCAGAACCATCAAATGTAATAATGGGAGCAAGTGTTTTTAATGAAGTAAAAGTTGATAAATGTATTTTATATGTTCCTAAAGGTACAAAGGAAAAGTATAAAAAAGAAGACCAATGGAAAGACTTTGCTAATATTAAAGAATTAATAAATGTTGATGGTGTTTCGCTTGATGTTACTAATAAGCAGTTAAAAGTAAATGAAACATTACAATTAACAGCAACTGTTAGTCCTGATAATGCGACGAATAATACTGTAAAATGGATTAGTAGCAATGAGTCGGTAGCAACAGTGTCAACTAGTGGTTTAGTAACAGCTATAGCAGAGGGAGAAGCAACTATTACAGTAACTACTGAAGATGGAAACCATACGGCAGAGTGCAAGGTTGTGGTTATAAAAGAAGTAACGGGAATATCAGATGATGAAATAAGTAATTTTGAAATTTATCCAACACTTGTTGAAAATAACTTATCGGTTAAGACAAATGGTAAGTTTAATTATTTATATATCTATACATTAACAGGTATGAATGTTGTTAAGTTACAGCTAACAAGCCAAAATCAAATTGTAGATGTTAGTGGTTTAAAATCTGGCATTTATGTAGTTAAGGTCGGAGACAATGTGATTAAATTTGTAAAAAAATAATTTTATTATAAAATATTTAATCTGTAATATGTTGAGGGTGTTTGGAGTATTCCAAATGCCCTTAATTTTTTTAATATTCAATAAAAAAACAAAAGAAATAAAATTATTACGTATTATTTTGTAAGTTTGAATGATGGTTTTAAAATACATAAAACAGACTAAAAATGATAAGTAATACTACTTTACAAAAAGAGGATTGGTTGCCTTTGGAGGAGAAGTTAGAACTTCAAAATAAACAAAAGCAATTCACAATAGGAGTGCCTAAGGAAATGGGCGACGATGAAAATAGAGTGTCATTAGTTCCACAGGCAGTTGAGATACTTATAACTAAAGGTCATAAAGTTTTGATAGAAACCGATGCTGGTGCAAAATCAAATTTTACCGACTTAATGTATTCCGAAGTGGGGGCTGTAATTTGCAATACAACCGAAGAGGTATATAATTCAGATATTATAGTAAAAGTAGCACCCCCTTGTTTAAATGATATTGACTTATTAAAAAATAACAGTATTCTATTTAGTTTTTTTACCATAGAATTGCAGGATAAAGAATACATAACCAAACTACAAGAAAAAAATATAACAGCAATAGGTTATGAGTTTTTTGTAGATGAAAATGGGAACTATCCTATAGTGCAAAGTATGAGCGAGATTACAGGTACGGCATCTATACTTATTGCAGCTGAATATTTAAGTAATGCCGAAGGGGGCAAGGGCGAGATGTTAGGCGGAGTTAGTGGCGTTAGTCCGTCGGAGATAGTTATATTAGGAGCAGATACCGCAGGTGAATTTGCGGCACGTACAGCCATAGGCTTAGGAGCAAACGTTAAAGTTTTTGACAGTTCTATACATAAACTCCGAGTGTTGCAAGATAAATTAGGTATGCGTTTGTACACATCGGTATTACAACCAAAATTATTAGACAAAGCCTTAACCTATGCCGATGTTGTTATCGGGGCTTTATTTCCAAACAAACAAAAAGAATCGTTTATAGTAAGCGAAGTTTCTGTAAAAAAGATGAAACAATGGTCGGTAATAATTGATTTATATGTTGATAACGGCGGTTGTTTTGAAACAACAAGAGCTTATAATCATACCACAAATATTTACAAGAAACATGGAGTAATACATTATTGTGTACCTAATATCTCGTCAAGGGTTGCACGTACAGCCAGTTATGCTTTAAGTAATATTTTAGAACAACTTATTGAAAAAGTGGGGGATATAGGTAGTGTAAAGCAGTTGATAAAGCAAGATAAAGGCTTTGCTAAGGGTATATATATTTATAATGGTATAATAACCAAAGAACAAATAGCAAATAAATTTAATCTGTCATGGCAAGATATTAGCTTATTAGCAGATATCTTGTAAAAAGAAAATAAGCCCGAAAATCAAGTGGTTTTTCGGGCTTTAGGTTTGTTATTTGCAAGGATCTTCGCTATAAGATATCTCTCCGTAAGGGGAATCCCAACTTGATGTTGTAGGGTCAAACCTTTTGTCTATTTGTATGCAAGTAAGTAATTCGCAATCCCAAAACTTAAATTCTGTGATATTCTGATTGTTACCATTTGCTACATTTATACTTTTAAGGTGTTTATTGCCTGTAAAATTTATTTTCTCTAATTGTGTATTATTGCTTAAATCGATATCTGAAACCTTATTATAAGCTAAATCTAGTATTCTTAAATTAGAGTTGTCTGTAAAGTCAATTGAACTTATTTTGTTATTTGCAAAATTCAGTACCTCTAAGTGCGTGTTGTTTGATATGTTTAAAGATTTTAACTCATTGCTTTGGCAATTAACCTCAGTTAGATAATTATTTTGGCTAATATCTAAATCTGTAATTTGTCCTCCTATGCAATGTAGCTTATTTATCTTACCGTAAATAACTATAGTCTTTGATTTTAGAGTGTATAATGTTAAACTTGTTCCTAGTTTTATGTCTTCAACATCTTCTTCTCTATCTTTATTATTGTCTAAGTCTATCCAAATATCTTTATGATAACTTTGATCGGCATCAACAATAATATTAATCATTTTACCTTCCTCTAGATTTGTGGTAATAGTAACCCTATTATCATCTAATATTGTTTTTTTCTTCTTTTTACAAGAAGTTAAATTTAATATTGCCAAAGCCATTATTGACAACATAGCAATTTTAAAAGTGTTTTTATACATGATTTATAAAATTAATTATTAACTTTTAGCTCATGTACAAACTAAATGCCAACGTTTAAATGTTGGTTTTTTAGTGCTTTATTTATTTTTTGACTAAGACTTTATAATATTTTAATAGATAATTTTTAATAAAAATTAGGATTTGTTTTTGCAAAGTCATAAATTTGCTAATTATGTTACAGTTTAAACACATATTAGTAATTTTAGTACTTGTTTTTGGTATAGGTAATACCTATGCTCAGCAAGAGTATAACGGCGAAACCATAAACGTAAAAGACGAGGCTAATAAAAAGCAAGGTAAGTGGATTATCTTTAATAAAGCAGGAAAAAAGCTTAAAGAGGGAACTTATAAAGACAATAAAAAACAAGGTCTTTGGAAAGAATATTATCCTTCAGGTAAAATAAAAGCTAAAATCACTTACAAAAATAACATAGCTAATGGTGAAGTAACATTCTACTACGAGAACGGAAAAATATCAGAACAAGGTATCTGGAAGGTAAATAAATGGGTTGGTAAATATAAATTCTTCCACGAGAATGGAAATTTATCGTACGACTGGGAATTTAACAATGCAGGTAAGCGTACTGGTGAACAAAAATACTATTATCCTGACGGGGCTTTGAGAGTGAAAGGTAGCTGGGATAATGGAAAAAAAGAGGGCGTTGTAACCGAATTTTATCCTGATGGTTCAACAAAAAGCGAAATGCAATTTGATAAAGGTAAAATTAATGTTAGCTCAATGAAAGAATATGCTGTAGCTGAAAAGCCCAATAAAAAAGTTATGGCACCTAAGTTACAGCAAGTTAAAAACTCGTCTAAACAAAATAAAAACCTTGGTTTCTTTGAGGGAACAGGTTTCTACAAAACATATAACGAAAATAAACAAATTGATAGAGAGGGAGATTTTGTTAAAGGTAAATTAATAGATGGCAAAAGATATTTTTACGATGAGAATGGTGAGAAAATAAAAACCATAATATATAAAAAAGGTAAAATATCCGAAGTTATTGACCATACCGAAGAATAGACTACAATAATATATATGACAGAAAAAATACTGCACCTTGAACACATTGACCCATTGGAAATATGTGGTATTAACAACGTACGACTAAATCTTATAAAAAAAGCATTCCCTAAAATACACCTTGTAGCACGCGGAACAGAGTTGAAAATAATAGGCGAGCCTAACGAAATTGAGAGTTTTGAGTGTAAATTCAAACAAATATTAAATTATATTGATACTCATAATACTATCTCTGACGAGCATCTGAGTAAAATATTAGAGCAAAATGCAGATAGTAAAGAAGACATACTTTTGTCGAATACTGATATAATAGTATTTGGAAATAATGGCAAACCAATAAAGGCACGTACACCTAATCAAGAGCAATTAGTACAACAATCTTTAAATAACGATTTGATATTTGCTTTAGGTCCTGCTGGAACAGGAAAAACATATACAGCAATAGCCTTAGCGGTAAGGGCATTAAGTAACCGAGAGGTTAAGCGTATAATTCTTAGTCGTCCTGCTGTAGAGGCTGGCGAACGCTTGGGTTTTTTGCCGGGTGATTTAAAAGAAAAAATAGACCCATACTTGCAACCATTATACGATGCTTTATATGACATGATTCCTGCTAAAAAATTAGAGAATTTCCTAAACGAAGGGATTATACAAATAGCTCCATTGGCATTTATGCGAGGTAGAACGCTTGAAAATGCCTTTGTTATCTTAGATGAAGCTCAAAACACTACGCTCAATCAGATGAAGATGTTTTTAACACGTATGGGTAAAAACTCACAATTTGTAGTAACAGGCGATATTACCCAAATTGATTTGCCAAAAGTTAGCGATAGCGGATTAGTACAATCATTAAAAATACTGAAAGATATAAATGGCATTGGTATAGTGGAACTTACTGAAAAAGATATTGTGCGACATCCTTTGGTGAAAAAGATAGTTAAATCGTACGATAAATTAAATAATAATAAAAAAGAAAAAAAATAAATTTCTACTCAATAAAAAAACATAAGTATATTTGCACCCAATTTTTTTTAATATAATGGAGTAAAAATAAAACTTATTTAAAAGGTAAATGTTATATACCTAAACAGATTTAAGTAGATAATACTCAGCAATAAATTCTATAAACAAAAAAAACGTAAAGATATGAATAATACTATTTTAGATACAAATTTCAATTTTCCTAAACAAAAAAGCGTATATAAAGGAAAGGTACGCGAGGTATATAATATTGACGATAAATATTTAGCAATGATAGTGTCCGACCGAATTTCGGCATTTGATGTGGTTTTACCTAAAGGAATTCCTTTTAAAGGTCAGGTTTTGAACCAAATAGCTGCAATGTCGTTAGATGCTGTTGCAGATATATTGCCAAACTGGAAAATATCAACTCCAGACCCTAACGTAACAATAGGGCACAAATGCGAACCATTTGCTGTTGAGATGATTGTAAGAGGTTACCTAACAGGAAGCTCGTGGCGTTTATACAAAAATGGTCAGCGTGATATTTGTGGAGTGCCAATTCCTGATGGAATGAAAGAACACCAAGCATTTGCTGAGCCTATACTTACGCCAACAACAAAAGCCGAGCAAGGCGAACACGATGAAAATATATCAAGAGAAGAGATAATTGCAAAGGGAATTGTGTCGGAAGAGGATTATGTTCAGTTAGAAAAATATTCGTTAGAACTATTTAAGAGAGGTAGCGAAATTGCTAAAAAACAAGGACTAATATTGGTAGATACAAAATACGAATTTGGTAAAAAAGATGGTAAAATATATTTAATAGATGAGATACACACACCTGATTCTTCAAGATATTTTTATGCTGATGGCTACCAAGAGCGTTTTGATAAAGGAGAAAATCAAAAGCAATTATCAAAAGAGTTTGTTCGTGAGTGGCTTATGGAACAAGGGTTTCAAGGTCGTGATGGTGAGCAACTACCTGAAATAAACGATGAGTTTGTACAACAAATATCGCAACGATACATTGAGCTATACGAGAGTATAACAGGCGAGAAATTCCAAAAATCGGATAATACAAACATAGCAAACCGTATAGAGGAGAATGTTACAAAAAGCATTAACAACCTTCTGTAAATTAATATTTTATAAAACAAAAACATGAGTACATCGGAAAAAGAAACTAAAGCGTCTTTAAATTTTATTGAGGCTAAAATAGAAGAGGATATTAAAAATGGTAAAAATGATGGTAGAGTGCATACGCGTTTCCCGCCCGAGCCTAACGGATATTTGCATATCGGACACGCAAAAGCAATATGCCTAAATTTTTCGATAGCAAAAAAATATAACGGCAAGTGTAATTTGCGTTTCGATGATACTAATCCTATAAAAGAAGATACTGAATATGTAAATTCAATAAAAGAGGATATAAAATGGTTAGGATTTGAGTGGGATGGCGAACCTCATTATTCATCAGATTATTTTGACCAACTATATGATTGGGCAGAGAAAATGATAAATGAAGGAAAGGCGTATGTTGATGAACAAACATCGGAGGAAATAGCTGACCAAAAAGGTACGCCAACCGTTCCAGGTAAAGAAAGCCCTTACCGAAACAGAACGCCTGAGGAGAACCTGAAAATATTCCGACAAATGAAAAATGGCGAGTTTGCCGATGGCGAAAGAATACTAAGAGCGAAAGGCGATATGGCATCTCCTAATATGCATATGCGTGACCCAATTATGTATCGTATTATACATAAAGAGCATCACCGTACAGGTAATAAATGGTGTATATATCCTATGTACGATTTTACTCACGGTCAGTCCGATTATATTGAAGGAATAACACACTCGCTTTGTACTTTGGAATTTGAAAACCACCGACCTTTGTATAATTGGTATCTTGACCAATTAGTTGATACCGATTATCGACCAGAACAAACCGAATTTGCACGTTTAAATATGAGCTATACGGTAATGAGTAAACGTCGTTTGCTTAAGTTAGTTGAGGATAATTTGGTGAGTGGTTGGGACGACCCACGTATGCCTACAATATCGGGTATGCGACGTCGAGGATATACAGCCAATGCAATCCGTACCTTTGCCGACAGAATAGGAATAGCTAAACGCGAAAATGTAATTGATCTATCGTTATTGGAGTTCTGCGTTAGAGAGGATTTGAATAAAAAAGCTAACCGATTAATGGTTGTTTTAAATCCTATTAAGCTAACGATATCAAATTATCCTGAAGGACAACAAGAGTGGTTAGAGATTGAGAATAATCCGGAGGACGAAAATAAAGTGTTACGAAAAATACCATTTAGCAAAGAAATTTATATTGAACGCGAGGACTTTATGGAAGATGCCCCTCGTAAATTCTTCCGCCTATCGTTAGGTAAAGAGGTGCGATTAAAAGGAGCATATATTATTAAAGGCGAAAGAGTTGTTAAAGATGAAAATGGTAATATCACTGAAATAATCTGTACTTACGACCCTGAATCAAAAAGTGGTAGCGGAACAGAGGCAAGTAAACGTAAAGTAAAAGGTACGTTGCATTGGGTAGATGCAAAATCGGCAGTGCCAGTTGATGTTAAGTTGTACGACCGTTTATTTATGCATGAGAGTCCAGCTTCGGAGGAAGATTATATATCGTTATTAAATCCTAATTCGTTACAAACATTAACAAACTGTATGGCTGAACCAAGTGTTAAGGACTTAAAGGCTTTTGATACAGTTCAGTTTCAGCGTCAAGGATATTTCTGTTTAGATAAGGATAGCACAACTGATAAGTTAATATTTAACCGAACAGTAACATTAAAAGATAGTTGGGCTAAAAAGAATAATTGATAGTTTTTTGTTGATTTTAAACTTTTTTTTGTTTAAAGGTTAGGCAGTAGCCTAGGTTAATACTTTAATACTTAATCCCTGATGAATTATTTTATCAGGGATTTTTTATTTTTTTTATAAAAAAATAAAATAACTTGAAGTAATATATCATATCAAAATAAAAATTTTATTATTTTGTGAAGTTAAATAAGATTAACACAGATTAATATAGATTAACTCTTTCTATATAAAATCTAAAATTATAATTACATTAGATAAAATGCCGTTAAGAAAACTATAACTTTAAACGTTACAAAAATGGACGAAAAAAAACTAATAAAGAAATTAGGGTTTAGTGCTAAAGAAAATACGTTAGATATTTTTTATAAAAAATATAATGGTTATTTGATTGAAATAGATTTTTGTAAAAATAGTTTTAATTTTGGAGAAAAGATATCTGCAGGAAGAGAAACAACACAAAATTTTTCACAAACTGAAAATTGGGTTGTTCTTGAATGTGTAGATAGATTGCTTGAAAAAGGCTACAAACCTGAAAATATTGTTTTAGAAAAAAAATATACTGTTGGACATGGTGCAAGTGGAGGCTGGTTAGATATTTTGGTAACTCGTGATGACGGCACAGCCTATTTAATGATTGAATGCAAAACTTGGGGAAAGGAATTTGAAAAAGAATTTAAAAAATTAAATAAAGACGGTGGTCAATTATTTACTTATTTTCAGCAAGATAAGTTGGCTAATGTTTTGATGCTTTATACATCTAAATTAGATAATGATAAGATTTTATACAAAAATGAAATTGTTAAAATAGAAGAACATTACCGTCAAGCGGGGAATGTGGAAGATGTTTTTGACCGTTGGAATAAAATATGCAATGATAATGGGATTTTTGATGATTGGGTAAAGCCATATCTTTTTGAAAATAAAAAACTTACAAAGAAAGATTTACAGTCATTAACCGAAGAAGATAGTAGCAAAATATTTCATGAATTTTCATCAATTTTGAGAAAACATTCAGTTTCGGATAAACCAAATGCTTTTAATAAAATTTTCAATCTTTTTTTGGCAAAAATATTTGACGAAAAAAAGAAAGATAACGTTGAACTTGAGTTTCAATGGAAAGAGCATAGTGATAATGCCGTTGATTTCCAAGTAAGACTTATAAATCTTTATAAATTAGGAATGAAAGATTTTTTAGATAAAGAAATCAAGGGAATTTCTAATGATATGTTTCGCTATGAAACTGATGAAGAATTATTAGAGCGAAAAAAACACATTCTTTTATTTGATAAAATCTTTGATATAAAAGAAGTTTTTGACGACGAAACTTTTGAAGATAACCACAGAGTATTAAAAGAAGTTGTGCAATTACTGCAAAAGTATCAAATTCGTTATCCAAGAAAGCAGCAGCATTTGAGCGATTTCTTTGAAAGACTTTTAACAACAGGATTAAAGCAAGAGGCAGGACAATTTTTTACGCCTCCGCCCATTACTCGTTTTATTATTCGTTCTTTACCTATTTCACAATATATAAAAAAACAATTAAATCAAGATATTCCGGAACTTCCGGCAGTAATAGATTATAGTGTAGGAAGTGGTCATTTTCTTACTGAGGTAATGGAAGAATATCAGCGAGTTATCGACCAAGATATTGATATCGCAAAATTAAAAACGCAAGAAGCTGATGATTTTGTAGAAGTTTGGAGAAAAAAGAAATATGATTGGGCAAGTCAATACATTTATGGCATAGAAAAAGATTATCGTTTGGTAAAAGTTGCAAAAGTTGGGTGTTATTTTTATGGTGATGGTTTGGCACAAGTTATTCATGGTGATGGTTTAGATAATTTTAAACACTCTAACAGTTATAGAGGATTGTTGAGGAAAAATTCTGAAAAACCACAATTTTCTTTTATAGTTTCTAATCCACCGTATTCTGTAAGTTCTTTTAAAGGAGATTTAAAAAATACTTTTGCAAG
>PDWI01003226.1_pt1 | contig 23212 bp, 17 predicted proteins | sample 1430891 | NCBI WGS metagenome assembly PDWI01 (sample SAMN01162508, study PRJNA174530) | Oral metagenome, whole genome shotgun sequencing project. | biome: Marine environment; feature: Marine mammal; material: Swab sample of the gingival sulcus; isolation source: swab sample of gingival sulcus... | reverse complement strand
GTGATACCATCCAGGATTCTGGCGAAGAAGAGCATCCACACACCTGGGGCGGCGCCTAACATGACAAAAGAAACGGCCGTTCCTATCTGGCTCACGATCAGCACTGGTACCCGCCCATATTTGTCTGAAAAGCGGCCCAGGTAGGGACCGGCCACAAACTGCGCCGCAAAAAAAGCAGTCACCAGCATCGTGATAATTGGGGGCGACATCTTAAATTCACTCTTGGCATAGAGTGGCAAAATCGGCATGATCATCGCCGCCCCTACCATCTGCACAAAGACAATCAACAAGATGGTGAGCAAACGCCGATCAATATTTTTGAATTTTCCCATGAAAAGTGACCCTCAGCTGGTATTCTACCCTCCATTAAATATTGAACCACCCCCCTCTCATCCTATGTTCATACCTGGCAATAAAAGACAACCCGCCTAAAGAGAAAACTCTTGCAGAAGGGACCCAGCTTGATACCAACGTGACCCTCTAAAAATCACTCCCCGTTTTTTCAGCGTAAAGGCACATCCCTCAATTCCGTAACTTATTTATGAAGGAAAAGAGACCGCGCTTTTATTTCCTGGCTTGAATGTCAGCCAGCAGCGCACGGGCTCGCTGGGCAAGAGGATGGGTAGTAGGGAGTATGGCAGCAGCCAACTGCACAGCCTGCGCTATAAAAGGTTCCGCATCCTGCCACGCTTCCTGTTCACAAAGACGGATCCCCAACCCCCAATTTACATTAAACAGCCCAACACGATTATTAATCTGTGTATACAAATCAAAAGCTTGCTCCAACTCCTGTTGGCCTTCTTTACGGCTGCCTGCATCATAATACAACCATCCTCTTGCCATTCTCGTGTGCGCTTCCCCCAGCCGATCTCCCACCGCCTGGAACAAAGCCAACGCCGCCTGGTACGACTGCAGCGCCCCCTCATTGTCGCTTCGCAACCGCTGCACCTCGCCGATGACTAGCAACGTGCTTGCTTCCTCCAGCCGATCTCCCTCCGCCTGGTACCAATCCAACGCCGCCTGGTACGACTGCAGCGCCTCGTCCATTCGGTATTGACGCTGATACCACCTGCCGCGGTTCCTCCTCAAGGCTGCTTGTTGGGGTGGCTGCAACCGTTGAGCTTGCTCTGGTTTCTCCAAAACAGTCAGCAATTCATGCCACCATGCATGATCCCCCGCTAACGCTGCCTGGTCATTTTCAGCCATCACGTCAGCAAAAACGTCAGCTGGCTCTACAAAACAGCGATGATAAAGTAGTTCCCTGCTATCTTGCGCATTCTCTCCTGCCGCATTTCGTTTTGCAAAATATGCCACAGCCCGTTGATGGCAGCGCCTCACCTCAGGATCTTCTTGCCGTGCCAAATACGCAAGCTGGACATCACGCATCAATTCGTGAAATGCCCAACCATGTTTTGCCGGTTTAATAAAAGCAAATTGGGTCAATCGACGAAAGTCGGACTCAGTAAAAGCAGGTATATCCTCTGGTAAAATAGCATTGAGCCGTGCCCACGTCAACTGACGCAGCAATGGCCCATAACGGCAAGCGGCTGCCACCTGCCTTTCTCCCAATTCCTCTAACCGGTTGATGATGCGACCATACAGCCACGCTTCGGCTGAGCGATCGTGTAAACGCTGCTTTAACTCCGCTGAAGTTAACGGGTTATGTGCCCTCTCTCCCTCTTGCCACAGCTGCGCTGCCATTTCAGTCAACAATGGATGTCCTTGTGCCAAAGCAAATATCTCTGCTTGAACGTCAGACGGCATCTTAGGATTCTGGCTGTGCAAAAACGCATCAGAATCCTGGCGGCTAAAGGCATCCAGAGGCTGGTGATCCCGGCACTTCTGTGCCATTTCATAGGCAATATCTACCCGGCTGCCCACCACCACACGCAAACCAGGGGCAGCCTCACAACAATCGAACAACACCTGCCACAACCACGCAATTTGCTCTCGGGAGCTGGTATCCTGCACCCATTCATAGGTATCTAAAAAAATCACAGCTGACCCTGGCGGCAAATGCGCTATCTCCGCTTGAAAAGCTGCTGTAAGCTGCTCTTGATAAATCTTCGGCAGACCCGCTACAGCGTCTGCCTGTCCTGTATGGATGTGGATTTCAGCCTGGTTGATTTGCCCCTGGCCAGTAGCCACTTGCTTGGCTATGATAGGATGAGCAGCATTGGCCTGCCATATCGCTTGCTGCTGTTGGTGATAATTTTGCTGGGCAGCTTCAGCTGCTTTTCGAAATCTTTCCTGCGCGGCAGAGGGGAATAAGCGGATCAGGCTGTCAAACAACAACTTTGGCTCAAGCCCCCCAAATAAATCAATCTTTACCGAAGGTATGTTTTCAGGCTGGCACTTGTTCACAATCAGCCAATCAATAAGGGTGCTTTTACCAGTGCCGCTCAAACCAGAAAACAGAACCAGTGGCAAAGCGTCCGCGTGCCACAACTGGTCAAAGGCTGCTTTTTGCTCATCACGGTCTGTAAAGTAACGGAGGCCATGATAATTAATAAGAGTCATAAATCACTCGATGTCGATTTTTACGTCATGTAAACGGCTACCTTTGCCGCTGGCACGCTGTTCTGCCCTGGCTCCAGAATCTGCCTTGCCTTTTATTCGTGCCTTTTCTATCGTGCCCCCATCTGTCGCTTTCTGGATAAATTGAGCGGGTGAGGTATTGACATCTTCATTTTCTTTAGTGGTTTCGTGATCAGGGGGTGGTATTCTTTCTATCTCTGCGTCCACAATCCCCAGTTTCGCTTTTAATTTGGTCAGGCGAAAACCTGATCGGTAGAGTAAATACGCGGCGCCCCCTATCATCACGAGAAGAATAACAATGCTGATTAGGGTCATGGCTGGGTTCATCTAGCACCTCCTGAAAATTTGGCATCCATGTCTATGAACAATCATATAATTGTACACGGTGATGTCCTGGAACCCCACTTTTGCTTAACCATTTTACCCGCTTTCTTCCTACCTGCCAGCCAATGCGCCCTCATTCGCCTAAACTGGCATCCTGCGCCACCAGCGGCACCCTGCTTGCTAGCAACCATCGTTCCGCGGTTCAGTTCTGATTCCCCATATGGTCTATTTATAGCGGGGACGAAACTCTGAAATCAATCGTTTCCACTGGAACGAACGGAAAGAAAGCAAGGTATCAGCTCGGAAAAAGCGGGCAGCAAACAACACGAACCCATACGTTGTCACGGCTAAGCCCGCCAAACTGAGCAAAATCTGCCACAAGGGCACCACACCGGCCACCATGCGGGTCATCATCGATGTGGGGGCCGTGAGAGGGAACAGACTCAATCCCGTGACCAACGCGCCATTGGGATTTTGGAAGAAGGCGAAATTTAACCATACTGGCAGGAGCAACGGCAGCATGACAATAAAGGTGTACTGCCCCGCTTCTCGGGCATTCGGTGACAACGTGCCAACAACTCCCATCAATGAGGCATATAAAATGTAGCCTAAGGCAAAGAACAGTAAGGCCCAAACCAAAAAACCAGGCGGCAAAGCGAAATGACCAAAAGAGGAAAACATTGAGCCGGCTCTGTGCAAGGCGAGGAAACCGCCGCCCAGCCAAACGATGACCTGAATAAGCGCCACACCGCTCAAACCCAGCACTTTACCCAACATCAGCTCACGAGGACGCAAGCTGACCAACAATATTTCGATGGTACGGTTCTCTTTTTCTCGGGCAACGCTTTGCACCATGTAACCACTGCTGATGCTGATGAGGAAGAAGAAGATAAACATGGTGGCAAAAGGCACGAGGAAGGTCAGCGGGTTGAAGGCATCATTGGTGCTTTCTGGTGCCATGGCTTGAGCAGTGAGCGCGCGGGTGGGATCGATAAGGGTAACGGCCGTTTCCTGGTCACCTGTCAAATTATAAGCAAGCACATAGTGGATAAGCTCGTCATTGAGCACGTTAAACGGCTGGAACTCGCGCGTGATCACAATCACCTCACCAGCAGATAGGTAATCAGCCGGAATAATGAAATATTGCTCAATCTCTGCAGCCATCAACAACGCTTCCACAGCTTCAATATCGGGATAAGATTGCATCCATTGTGGGTCAACGTCAGGTGGTAATTCTTGTATGAGACCCGCTTCATCCACGTAAGCAATGGGGTCAGGCGCAGCCACGCTGCCAAACTGCTCAAATTGACCAATCAGCTTATCCAAATCTTCATCATCCATTGCCCGCGACACAATCACTTGAGACCCGATGTTAAAGCCAATGATCAACAAGGGAAAGATAAAAGTCATAAGCCAGAAAGATTTCTTCCGTAAAATCGCCCGAAATTCATATTTGATGATGATGAATATGTTACGCATGTTTCACTCCAATTAAACAACCGCTCACGAAGGCAGTGCCCTCCATCTAAACATCTCTCCTGCTCTCTGAACCAGGTTGGCGCCGAGAAGTTCTCCCGGCCAACACATCACTCAGTGACGCGACCGGATCGCTGCCCAACTCTCTCTCAACGACAAACTTTTGCCGTAACGCAGCATCCCCAGGCGAAACACCTTGGCAGCCACCCAGAAGAAGAAAACGGCCGTTACCATCACAATCAGCCAGCTAACCACCAACTGCCACAGGGGCATAGTGCTCATGCCCCAACGCAGTATGACAGTTAAAAACGCTGTCGTGGGGAAAAAGGTCAGCACCGTGATTATGGGGCTGTGCGGCGCACCAAAAAAGAGTCCCATGAGGAAAAAAGGAATCACAAACAACAAATTGAGTAACCCGGCAACTTGTTGCGCATGCTGCAGTTCCCCAATAACCACGCCAACCGCGGCCATCATCCCCGCCACCAGAGCATAGGCAGGCAAAAAGAACAATATGGCGATCAAGAGCAGATCCCAGGGCATCGTTAAATGGGGAAAGTCAACGAAAGCAGCCGCAGCAATCATGGCTATCATAACGGCCGTTAGCAACCAGATCAGAATCTGCGTCAACGACATCAGCAACAAACCCAACGTTTTGCCCCCAATCAACTGCGTCGGCGTCACCGTCGTCATCATAATCTCAATAGTTTGGTTCTCTTTTTCATCCGTAACCACTTGCAGCAAATAGCCAGAATAGCCCATCACCACAAACAGAAAGAAAATGGCGACAATCAACGGAATGAGAAAGCTAAACGCAACCTCGCGGTTAAACTCCCGGCTGCCATCAGCCGCACGCACCACCACATCAAAGCCGTCAACCAACAAAGGCTGAAGCTCAGCTGGTTGGTCGGCAGCAACATTGATGCGCAAAAAATCATTGATGTCACGGTAAACTGATGAGCCAGGGTCTTCATCCCAATAGTAGAGATGGATGCTGTTGTCAGTCAGGTACTCAGCCGAGAGAACAAAAAACGCTTGAATATCACCATCTGCCAAGGCCGCCTGCGCCGCAGATTCATCGGCAAACGCCTGGAACGTCGTGAACTCTTCCGTGGCAGCTTCAGCCGGATAATATTCGCCAGCCAAAATACCACTGTGATCCACATATCCCACCGGCAGTTCCGTGTTGTTTCTCGTGCTCACCACAAAGGTGATGGCCATGATGGCCACCAGCAGCAGCGGAATACTAATCGTGCTAACCAGAAAACCACGCCGCTTAACCATTTTCCAATATTCAGCTTTCATCAGAAGCCAGAAGTTATGCATATTTCAGCTCCAAGCATTTAACCACGTTCATCCATATTCTCAGCCATGGGTGCCAGTTGTGTCGGCACCCCCTCTTTGACAACAGTAATGAAAATGTCATCCAAAGCAGGTTCAGAAACCTCAAAACGGCGAATAGAAATTGCAGGATCGTTAGCCAATTGGTGGAAAAGGGCTTGAGGATTTTCACCAGGAGCCAACGCCAGATGCCAGACACCATTCACCTGTCGTGCGTCCAGCACACCAGGCAAATTAGCAAACTCCCCTTCCCCCTCAAGCTCAATGGCATTGCCCGCAAAATCCCGTTTAATCTGGTCAACTTCACCGTAAAGCACAGAACGGCCGTTATCAATCAACACGATCCGGTTACACAAAGCCTCCACCTGATACATCATATGAGTAGACATAACAACAGCCTTGTTCGCCTGACGCAGCTCATCAATAATTTCCTTCACCAGACGGGTATTAACCGGGTCAAGGCCAGAAAAAGGCTCGTCAATCACAACCAAATCTGGGTCGTGTAACAAAGTTGCAATGAGCTGCGCTTTTTGCTGCATCCCCTTGCTCAACTCCTTCACCTTTTTCTGTTTGTGATCAAACAAATCAAGACGTTTGAGCCAGAAATTGAGGCGTTCTTTGGCAACCGCTTCATCCAACCCTTTGAGGCGAGCCAAGAAAACGAGAGTTTGATCCAGGTTTTGATCCTTGTACAAACCGCGCTCTTCAGGCATGTAACCGATACGCTGCTTTTTAGCCTCGTCCAGCGCCCCACCAAACACGCTAACGTCACCCGCATCAGGTTTAAAAATGTCAAGCATCATGCGAATAGTGGTGGTTTTACCTGCACCGTTTGGCCCTAACAAGCCAAATACCTCGCCAGGATAAACATCAAAAGATACATCTTGAACGGCCGTTACCGACCCAAAACGTTTGCTTATAGCTGAAACCGAAACAGCAGACATGCACTTTCTCCAAAATAAATAAAAAAGGGAGACTGGACACCTCCCTATGGACAATTATCAAATTATACGTGAAATACCATATTTTGGTTGCTCGCCGCTTTACACAGCCTGGCCGTTCACGCGATTGCCGCCTAAAAAAAACGCCGGGCACCTCGTCTAGTCCCCGTTTTTTAGGGGTAAAAGTCACTTAAAGCGCGTCCATCAACTCCGTAACTTATATGAATGCGCACTTACCTTTATTATAGGATATACTTCGCCACTGTTTTGCACAAGGGAACAAATTAAATTTATGCTTTTTCGGTATCGACTTATTAAATTCGCCATGAATATAGTACGCCTCATCTTATTAGCGCGTATCCAAGTCAATGGCAGAGAAAATATTCCTGAACGACCTTATATCGTCGTGATCAACCACACCAGCACCGTCGATACACCGGTGCTGCTGCTGACCTTTCCCATTCAGCAATGGCGCTTTTTTGCTGTCGAAAAATGGAAATATCACCCGATTTTCGGACCAGTGATGGCCTGGCTGGGAGCCATCTACATCGCCCGAGGCGACGCCGACCGCCAGGCCATTCGCCTGGCGGTGCAGTCAATAGAAGCAGGGACAGTGTTTGGTTTGGCACCCGAAGGCACGCGCAGCCGCCAAGGCCAGTTAATGGCAGCCAAGGATGGCGCCGCTTATTTAGCCAGTCGGGCAAACGTCCCCATCCTGCCTGTGGGACTAGTCAACTGCGATACAATTTTTTCCAATTTCACCCAACTAAAATCGACTGAAGTCAACGTCAATATCGGCAAACCATTTATGCTGCCCAACATTGGACACCGCGTGCGTGCCCGCGATTTACCCGCCTACACCCACTACATCATGATCCACATTGCCGCCCAACTCCCTCAACGCTATCACGGCATCTATGCCGACAGCCCGGCTCGCCTCGCTCTGGAACGCGGTGAAAACCCCTGGCCGATATGTCTGGCACTGGCGGCAGAAGAGGAAAGGTAAACGGCCGTTCCGAGCCTACCTCTACAAAGGAAAGCGCACCACTTCCAGATAATTCAATTCCATCCGCCAATTTTTCGACTGGTAGGTACTCGGCAGCGACAAGTTAATACTGCCAGCTAATTGTAAAACAAACTCTAAATTGCCCGTGATCGTGATTTTGCCTTCCAGGAACATCCGTTCAGGCGACATCTCCCCGTTCAACAAAGCCAACCAATCATCAGCAGCTGCGCCAATGGTGACCTCTGGGTTAGAATGGGCGCCGTCCACGAGTTTGACAACGCCATCTTTACGGATCAGGTGAGCTAAACGGCCGTTATCTCCAGCAATGTCAAACTGCACCACAATGTCCCCTTGGGCGGTAGGCAAACGGCTGAGTTGGTCAGGCAAAGCCTCCAGCCACGCCCCCACCGACACACGTCCCACAGCCGGTTGATTGCCCTCATGGAAACTCATCACATGTTCACCAATGGTGAAGACGCCAAACTTCGGCGGTGCCTCAAATTTATGCTCCGCGCTTTTGTTAAGACCCCAAGCAGCCAGCCGAAGCTTCACATCCTGCCTTGCCCCGTTGTTCCACAGGATAATATCTTCATCTCGACTGCGCCGTATGCTAACGCGATGCGCTCCCACGCCTGTGATCACCTCCGCCAACGCGCGCAGCTGCGTTTGCGTCAGCTGCAGTTCGTATTGAACGAGATGCGCGGCATCTTTGACAAGATCCGGCAGGTGATGGTAGAGCAGCTGCTTCGTCCAACTTTCCATGCGGAAGGCGGTGACGAGCTTTTGGCAGGTATGCAAAACAGGATCACCATCTGCCAGAACGGGGTGAGCCAGTTTGATGGTGAATGCAGTGGTCAGGGGCTGGGAAACGGCCGTTACCCTCAAAGTTTTCGCCGCTGCATCATACGCTGTTTGCACATCCACATCGGCAGTCACCGAGCTTGGCAGCATGTCCGCTTCAACCCCTCGGAAGCATACCGTCCAGGTTCGCTCGCCAGGCAAATGCCCTCGGTCACCATCAGGTACGCCAATGGTGACAGCCCATTCCGCTTCTGACCAACACTGCTGAATAGGCGTCAGGCTGTGTGCCGTGGCACCGTCATCTTCATACAAGCGAAACAGATGATCTGCCCCAGGGAAAACGTGGATGAGCAGCGCTTCAGGGTTTTCTAAACCATCTGCTGCGGCCAAAGGCACAATGGCACCCGCTTGGGCAAAAACAGGAATCTCATCTAAACGGCCGTAAATCGCTTGCCAGCTATCTCCCTCATAGCGTAAGCCGTTGAAGAAGTCAAACCAGGTTCCTGCGGGCAGCCACACCGCCTGACGGCTCAGACCAATATCGGTATCCAGCGGCTCAATGAATGGAGCCACCAACAGTTCGCTGCCAAAGAGGTATTGGTCTGCACAATGGTAAGCGGCCTCCTGGTTGGGATACAGATGATACATGGGGCGCACCAGTGGCACATGCTCAGTGTGGTTGCGCCACGCCATCGTGTATATGTACGGGATTAGCTGATGGCGTAAGCGCATCGCAGCAGCGGTAATTTGGGCTGTTTCCGCATCCCAGCCCCAGGGACGACGTTCATGGAACGGGTTGTTGGTGCAATGCAGGCGGAATATCGGGCTGAAAACGCCATACTGCACCCAGCGCACGAACAGTTCAGGCTCTTCCACGCCGCCCATATGCCCGCCGATGTCGTGGCTCCACCAGCCGTAGTTGACGTTGGCGGCGGTAGCGGTGAAGTAAGGTTGAAAAGCGAGCGAGTCCCACGTGACGTGCGTGTCGCCTGAGAAACCAATCGGGTAACGATGATTGCCAACTCCACCCCACCGCGAAAAGATAAACGGCCGTTTCCGCCCATGACGCCCCAAATCATAAAAATGCAGATGGTTGAGCCACCACAGCGGGTCTAATCCCGGCAAACCAGACAAGGTTCCCTGCTGCCAATCCATCCACCAAAAATCAACCCCATCTGCTTCCATCGGGTGATGCACTTCCTCAAAGTAAGCACAGGTGAAGGCGTCATCTGTTATATCAAACGGCACCGGTTCCTCACTCGCCGGATCAATGCCCACGGCTTTAGCCATCACCGGATATATCTCTTCATGTGGATAAAAACCATCAGCGGGATGCAAGTTCAGAGCCGTTTTTAGGCCGCGTTTATGCAGTTCAGCTATGAAAGCTGGCGGATCAGGGAAAAGCGCTCGGTTCCAGGTGTAGCCAGTCCAGCCACTAGAGGCATTGCCCGTATCAGTCAGGTGCCAATCCATGTCTATAATGCACACAGCAAGCGGCACCTTGTTGGCCTTGAACTCATCCATCAAGCTGAGAAGCTCGTCAGCAGTATAAGCCCAATAACGGCTCCACCAGTTCCCCAAGGCAAACCTGGGGATCATGGGCACAGAGCCAGCCACCTGTGCAAAATCTTGCAAACAGGCGTCAGCATCTTGCCCATAGCCAAAGAAATAGAGATCAAGATACCCTTCAGGTGCTTGGCGGGGAACCAACCAACCCTTGTCATTGAACACCAGATGCGGCGTATCATCATAGACGGCATAACCGCTTCGGGAAAGCAGCCCGTCTGCCAATGTCAAGGCTCCATCCACATTGTCTAACGTGCGTGCTGTCCCCAGCAAGTTGAGGGCATCCTCACTGCCAAACTGCCAGGTCTCGCCGCTCGCTTTGAGGGTAATCGACAAGGTCTCCGCAGTAAAGCCGGCAGGGCTGACTGTGTACTCGAGTTGAAGATAGGAGGTGGTGAGCGTTAAACGGCGTTCACCCAACGAGGCCGCAGTGCCGTTCTCCACCGTCTGCTCAAATGCGGGCACAGGCAAATTGCGCACCCAAAAGGCTTGACTAGGACGATCTTCAAATTGGCCATTTGGGCTAAACTCTAAGCGGAGCAACCGGGAAGTGAGCACGGTAATGCGCACCTTTTCGATTTCAACAACGGCCGTTTTCGGGGCAATGGGATCAAAATGGATGGGGAAACTTTGGGTATATGTCATGACAGTACCTTTGTGAAGCAACAAACATGATGTAAACGATAACGCAAAAACCACTTGAAAAATTCCTGAAGTTCACCTATTTTACATTTGTTTCAACTTTGTTACACGTCATCACGTGTGTTACAACTCGTCTTATTTAAGGCTGGCGATTAAACCAGTTGTGGAACAGCATCGTCAGCTCCAAAGAACGGCACCATTCACCCTTGTTCCAATTATTCATCGCCGTTCCTTAATATGGTCACAACCTGGAGTTCATTATGGTTGATTCAACCACCGCCCGCGCCAACCCAACACTAGACTCACTCAGATTAGAAAACCTGCACACAAACCTGGAAGATCTACGCAAACAGCTCACCCTGCGCCTCGTTCTGCTGCTGCTGCCAACCGCTCAGTTGATTATTCTTTTCTATGATTCGCCCGTAGCCTTTCCCGTGGGGATGGTGTTCTTCTGGTTTTCACTGACGATGTTGGGGTTAACTGTCTTGTGGCTGCGCAGCGAACATCACACCCTGGCTCGTCATCTGCTGGTTTGGGGCAGTATCGCAGCAATCATTTTGGCGATGTGGCTGTTTCCCCACAGTTGGATACCGTACGCGGGCATTGTGTTAGTGTTTAGTAATTCGTTGATGGTGCAATGGAGTGAATTCGGAACGGCCGTTTTGATTTTTCTAGCTGCCATCCTCATCAACAACCTCTCTCCGGGTCACAATTACGATTGGGGGTCGTTACTGGGTTTGCTCATCTTGGCCGTGGCCATCGCTGCCCTGGCTGTGCGCACCCTCTACACCACCCTCGACTGGGTATGGCAAATGCACGAACAGAGCAAAGAACTCCTGATCACTACACAAAATCAGCAAGTCGAACTCCACTCATTGATCAAATCCTTGCGCATCGTCAACGACATCCGCGAACGCACCGAGCAAGAACTGATGCTCGCCCACAAAGAAACGCAAAAAGCACGGCAGCTCAAAGAACAGTTCGCCGCCAACATCAGCCATGAACTGCGCACCCCTTTGAGCATCATCTTAGGCTTCAGCGAAGTCATGTATCTATCACCAGAACTGTACGATCCTGAGCCACTGCCCCCCACCCTCATGCGTGATGTCTCTCAGATTTACCGGAACAGCCGCCATTTGCTCGATATGATCGACGACATCCTCGACCTTTCTCGCTTTGAAATGGTGGGATTCACCCTCAAAAAAGAACCGACCAACATCGCAAACCTCATCAGCGAAGCAACCACTATCGTGGGCAACCTGTTCGAGAAATCCGAGGAGGTTAACCTGGTCGTAAACATCGCCCCCAACCTGCCCCTCATCGACACCGACCAAACCCGCATCCGCCAGGTGCTGCTCAACTTGTTAAACAACGCCCAACGTTTCACCGAAGTTGGCAGCGTCACCCTCACCGCCCAACATGTTGACAACGACATCCTGATAAGCGTGCAGGATACCGGCCCAGGCATTTCAGAAGAGGATGCCACCGCCATTTTCACCGAGTTTTACCAGGTGGATCACTCCCTGAGCCGCAGTCATGGTGGTGCCGGACTAGGGCTTGCCATCTGCCAGCGCTTTGTCAAGGCGCATGATGGCCGCATTTGGGTCGAAAGCGAAAAAGGTCATGGCTCAACCTTCTCCTTCACCTTACCCATTGATCTCAGCAAAGTGACACACACAACCCTGCATCGCAGCCCCTTGCCCGCATCAGAAGTCAAACCCATTCAGCCCTGCTTGCTCCTGGTCGAGTCAGATCAACAGGTTAGCAGCCTGGTGACACGCCATTTAGACACGTTTGACGTGGTCATTGTCGAAAAGCCAGCAGCATTAGCCGATATGGCCGAGCTGCATCACCCGTTGGCCGTGTTATACAATGTTCAGCCGGGACAACAAGTCGATACCGAAGCGATTGCCCACATCACCGCCCCAGTGATTGAATGCTCACTGCCCAGTCAGGCATGGATGGCCTCATCGTTGGGTGCCGTGGCTTCTCTCACCAAGCCTATCAATTTCGACAAATTAACAGAACACCTGGCGCAGCTGCCCTCTGTGCAAGAGATTCTAGTCATCGACGACAATCCTGGCGTGTGCCAACTAGTTAAACGCCGATTGGAAAGAGATTATCACATCCACATCGCCTACAAAGGGCGCACCGGGCTCCACACGATGCAGCAGCAGCGCCCTGACCTCATCATTCTTGACCTGATGATGCCAGAAATGGATGGTTTTGCCGTCATTGACGCCATGCAAACTGACCCAGACCTGGCTGAGATTCCCGTCATCTTGCTCACCGCCACAACTTACATCGAAGATACGTTGGCACAATACGGAAATCAGGTCAAAATAGTGCAAACAACGCCCTGGCATCCAGCTGAAACACTGGCCTTTCTCAAGTCTGTTTTAGCGGGGCTCAGACCAACACCAAAAGAATTTAAAGTGGCAGCGTAACAAGATCTTTTGTCCCTTTGAAACCTATGGCTAAATCAACAAGTCCATCCAAAAAATTTACAGAGCAAGTGAAGCAAGCGTTGGAGCATCTTTACGATTTTTCCACCTTGCAGCGGCTGCCTCTGGCGCAAACATTGGCACCCGTCAAAAGCCAGGCTCACAAGATGCCCGGCCATCACTTGCGCCGCGAACTGCTCATGGCTATCGAGAGCATCAGCCCTGATGAGCAATCTTCGATGCAATCTACTGACGCCCGGCTCTACAACTTGCTGCAACTACGTTACATTGAAGGAATCACCGTGCAAGAAGCCGCCAACCGCATGGGGCTGTCGGCACGGCAGGCACACCGCTCCCTACGCCGGGGTGAAGAGAGCGTAGCGGCGGTGTTGTGGATGCGGGTGCAAGCACGGCAAAAGAATGAGCCCCCAGCCAGCCCAGTCAGCACTGAAACAGGAGCCGCTCGTGAACTGTCGTCTGTTTCCACAGAGGTGTCTTTGCTCGACACCCATTTGGAGGCTATCGACATTCGCACTGTGCTGCAAGAGGCGCTTAAAGCCATTGCTCCTCTCGCTCAAAATCGAGGTGTGGAATTTGAGGTTGATTTGCCTGAAAAAGCGGTGATCGTCTCAGTGGAAACGGCCGTTTCTCAACAAATATTCGCCAGCCTGTTTAGCCGCGTGATCGGCGTCGCCCAAAAAGAGAGCCTCGCTTTGCGCCTCAACCAGCGTCAGGATCAAGCTGTGGTCACATTGAGCTATCTACCAGATGGTGAGGCCAGCCCGGTGATTGTGGATGAGGTGATTGAGCAATTTGTACAGCGGTTGGGGTGGACGATAAGGCAGGAGCAGGTAGTAAACGGCCGTTCTGCCATCGTGCTTAACCTCACCGGACAAGGGGCACTCATTCTCGTCGTAGATGACAACGAAGGGTTAGTAGAACTGCTTGACCGCTACCTCACCGGTCACGACTGCCGCGTCCTCACCGCCACCAACGGGCCAGAAGGCTTACAGCTTGCGCAAGAACTCATTCCCGACGCCATCCTTCTCGACGTGATGATGCCCGGTGCCAGCGGTTGGGAAATCCTGCAAACCCTGCGCAGCCAACCCCAAACCGCCACCGTGCCCGTTATCGTCTGCTCCGTCTTCAACGACCCAGACCTGGCCTACTCCCTCGGCGCCACTCGCTTCCATCCCAAACCCATCCGCCGCGACACCATCCTCGACACACTCCACGAACTCGATGTCGTCTAACAAAGATAACGGCCGTTTTCACCCTTCACCCGTCAAATTTGTGCACTCTACACAAAAAATGGCACACTCATGTCACACATATGTCATAATCCCTCTTGTTGTGTTATCCTCCTAAGTGTAAAGTAGTTTACACAGCCCCCATCCCCTTGAGGGGCGTTTGTTTATCGGCATTCAGAGCCGACAGAAAGAGTGAGAAGAACACCGTCCCCCACCACATGCCACCCCTTCTCACTCCTTCCCTGTCCCGTTCTGAACTCACACTATCGTCAGAGGAGACGACCATTATGAAGAAGACCCATTATTTACCCCTCGTTTTGTTGTTACTTTTCGCCATGATCTTAGCCGCTTGTGGCAGCAGCGGTGCAGAAACACCAGTCGAAGAACCAGCCGACACCGACACTGTTGAAGAAACAGCACCTGAGGAAGAAGCAGTAACTGAAGAAGAAACAATGCCCGAAGAAGGTGGCATGGAAGCCGTTGAAGTATTCTCTTGGTGGACTGGCGGTGGCGAAGCTGCCGGCCTCGACGCCATGATCGAAGTCTTCAGCGAAAAATATCCCGACATCGAATTCATCAACGCCGCCGTTGCCGGTGGTGCAGGCACCAACGCCCGCGCCGTCCTCGCCACCCGCCTCCAAGCTGGTGACGCCCCCGACAGTTGGCAAGGTCACGCCGGTCAAGAACTCATCGGCACCTACGTCGCTGCCGGACAGCTCGAACCCCTAAACTTCCTCTACGAAGAACAAGGTTGGCTCGACGTCATGCCCGAAACCCTGATTCCACAAATCAGCCAAGACGGCAACATCTACTCCGTGCCCGTCAACATCCACCGCGCCAACGTGCTTTGGGCTAACCCCGCCATTCTCGAAGAATACGGCGTGGAAATGCCCACCACTCTGGACGAATGGTTCACGACAATGGACACCCTGCAAGAAGGTGGCATGGATGCCCCGCTTGCTCTCGGTGAACAATGGACCGCCATGCACCTCTTCGAGACCATCCTGCTCGCTTCCATGGGCCCCGATGCCTACAACGACTTGTGGACAGGTTCCGGCGATTGGAGCAGTGCCGCAGTCACCCAGGCCATTGCCGACTATGAAAAAGTCTTGAGCTACACCAACAGCGATGCCTCCGCCCTGAGTTGGCAAGATGCCGGTCAAATCGTCATCGACGGCGATGCTGCCTTCAACGTCATGGGCGACTGGCAAGAAGGTTTCTTCCGTGAACTAGGCGCAGTCCCCGGCGAAGGTTACATCTGGGCTCCCGTACCTGGCACTAGCGGCAACTTCCAGTTCCTCTCCGACAGCTTCGTCCTGCCAACAGGCGCTCCCCATCGTGACGCCGCCATTGCCTGGCTCACCGTTGCTGGCTCCAAAGAAGGCCAGGATGCCTTCAACCCCGTCAAAGGCTCCATTCCCGCCCGCAGTGATGGCGATACATCCCTTTACGGCGAATACCTGCAATCTGCCATGGCCGACTGGGCCAGCGACAACGTCGTCGGTTCCCTGACCCACGGTGTGGTTGCTAACGACAGTTGGAAATCTGAAATCGACACCGCCCTCGGCCTCTACCTGGCTGATGGCAATGCCGCTGATCTGCAAGCCGGATTGGTTGCAGCCGCCGGTGGCGCAAACCAGGAAATGATCGAAGCCGAACCAGAAGCAGAAGTCATGGATCTAGAAGGTACCGTAGAAGTCTTCTCCTGGTGGACTGGTGGTGGTGAAGCCGCTGGTTTAGAAGCCATGATCGAAGTCTTTGGTGAAGTTTACCCGAACGTAGAATTTGTGAACGCCGCCGTAGCCGGTGGTGCTGGCACCAACGCCCGCGCCGTCCTCGCTACCCGCCTCCAATCTGGTGACGCTCCTGATAGCTGGCAAGGTCACGCCGGTCAAGAACTCATCGGCACCTACGTCGCCGCCGGACAACTCGAACCCCTAAACTTCCTCTACGAAGAACAAGGGTGGCTTGATGTCATGCCCGAGACGCTGATTCCCTTGATTTCTGCTGATGGCAACATCTACTCCGTCCCTGTCAACATCCACCGCGCCAACGTGCTTTGGGCCAACCCCGCTGTTCTCGAAGAATACGGCGTGGAAATGCCCACCACTCTGGACGAATGGTTCACAGCAATGGACACCCTGCAAGAAGGTGGCATGGATGCCCCGCTTGCTCTCGGTGAACAGTGGACAACTTTACATCTGCTGGAAACCGTTCTGCTCGCTTCCATGGGTCCCGATGCCTACAACGGCTTGTGGGATGGCAGCAATGATTGGAGCGGCGCTGACGTTACCCAGGCTCTAGAAAACTTCCAGAAGATTTTGAGCTACACCAACAGTGATGCTTCCGCTTTAAGCTGGCAAGATGCTGGTCAAATCGTTATCGATGGCGATGCTGCCTTTAACGTCATGGGCGACTGGCAAGAAGGCTTCTTCCGTGAACTCGGTTCTGTGCCGCAAGAAGGCTACACCTGGGCACCCGTGCCTGGCACCGATGGCAACTTCCAGTTCCTCTCCGACAGCTTTGTGCTGCCTGTAGGCGCCCCGAATCGTGACGCCGCCGTTGCCTGGCTCACTGTCGCTGGCTCCCAAGCCGGACAAGATGCGTTCAACCCCGTCAAAGGCTCCATTCCTGCCCGCAGCGATGGCGATGTTTCCCTTTACGGCGAATATCTGCAATCTGCTATGGCCGACTGGGCCAGCAACAACGTTGTTGGTTCCCTGACTCACGGTGTGGTTGCCAACGATAGCTGGAAATCTGAAATCGACACTGCTATGGGCTTGTTCCTGGGCACTGACGATGTCGCTAGTTTCCAATCTGCATTAGTCGATGCTTGCGCCAACACAGGTGCTTGCCAATAGTCAATCGTTAGGTTAACTAAACGGTAAGGGCGGACTGACAATCCGCCCTTATCTCTCGAATCTGTCGCACATGAATATCCGCTTTCGCGGGTATGACACAGCTACAGCCCGCCTCTGCCTGCCACAAGCTCCAGAACGGCTTGAACTGCTCAGGCGATGGCTAAACATAATCAGGACGCCCTATGCGAAGCAAAAGAATAGACAAGGACACACTTGTTGCCGTTTTTCTTGTCCTCCCTTCCATTCTTGCCGTTTTTATTTTCATTTACGGCTTCATCTTCTGGTCGGTGCGAGTCTCGCTCAGTGATTGGGTGGGTTTGATGCCCAATTATGATTGGGCTGGCCTGCAAAATTATATCGACCTGTTTCAGGATCCTCGTTTCCACATTGATATTCGCAACACGGTCATTTTTACGGTGTTGTTTGTGGGAGGATGCCTCTTTCTGGGACTTGTTCTCGCCATTTTACTGGATCAAGGATTGCGCGGGGAAAATTTCTTCCGCAGTTTGTTTATCTTCCCCATGGCGATCTCTTTTATTGTGACGGGCGTGGTTTGGCGCTGGCTGATGAATCCGGCGATGGGTTCTCGCATGAGTGGTCTCAATCTGCTGTTTAGTGAAATAGGGCTAGATTTCCTCGTCAATCAATGGCACACCACTCCGGATATGGGCATTGCAGCGATTGCCCTCCCTGCTATTTGGCAAATGTCTGGTTATACCATGGCTTTATATCTTGGTGGCCTACGAGCTGTGCCTGATTCATTGCGTGAAGCGGCACGGGTGGACGGTGCCTCGGAATTCACTTTATATTGGAAAATCATTTTGCCTCTATTATGGCCTGTGACCTTGAGCGCTATCATTATTTTGGGTCATACCTCGTTGAAGGTGTTTGATTTGATTGTGGCCGTAGCAGGAAAACAGGTGGCGCTCGATGTGCCCGCTATTTATATGTGGACGACGACGTTTGACGGCCAATTCTATGGTCGCGGAGCCTCGGTCGGTATTGTGTTATTGCTTAGTGTGGCAGTTTTGGTGATTCCTTATCTTTACACCTCGCTGCGAGAGGAGTCAACCTTATGACAACACGTTCATTAAATCAAGGCGAAGGATTCAGAAAATGGGGTGTGTCAACAAAAGCCTGGTTGTATGTTATTTTGTTGTTTGCTTCGCTCTTTTATCTGCTGCCGGTGTATGTGATGTTGGTCACTGGCTTCAAGAGCTTTGATGAAGTCAGCCTAAAAACAATGTGGGATTTGCCATCCGGTTTGCATTTTGATAATTTTGTGGTGGCTTTTGAGCAGCTGGCACCGCATCTTTGGAACAGTATTCGCTTGGTGATTCCAGCGGCCACGATTTCGGCGTTTTTGGGGTCGATTAATGGCTTTGTGTTAACGCGCTGGCGTTTTCCTGGCTCAAGTATCATTTTTCCGCTGCTGTTGTTTGGCATGTTTATTCCGTATCAAGCTGTTTTGATTCCATTGGTGCAATTTATGAATGAGGTGGGCTTGTATGGTGGTCTTCCTGGTCTGGCGATGACGCATATTATCTATGGTATTCCCATCACGACATTGACGTTCCGCAGTTATTACACTACGGTGCCGAAGGAGTTGGTGGAAGCAGCTAAGATTGATGGCGCGGGTTTGTTGGAGACTTATTATCATATCTTTCTGCCTATCTCGGTGCCGGCGTTTGTGGTGGTGTTGATTTGGCAGTTTACGGCCGCCTGGAATGATTTCTTGTTTGCGGTGGTGCTGACAAGTCCTGATAATTGGCCGATTACGGTGGCGTTGAATAATCTGGCGGGCAGTCAGATTATTGCCTGGAATGTGCAGATGGCGGCTTCTCTGGTCGCTGCTATTCCAACGTTAATTGTCTATATTTTCTTGGGTCGTTATTTCTTGCGCGGGCTGATGTCTGGCGCTTTGAAAGGATGATCCTCAACCGATTAAATCAGGTTACACATGTTTGTTCTGGCGTTTGTGTTAGCTGGTGACACAAACGCCTTTTTTGAAACGGCCGTTTCTTATCACCAGGAGCTTTGTACCTTATGTGGTTAAAGTGTTTGCACCAGGGAATGCGTACGGTTTATATTTTTATTTTTGCACTCGTTTTTTTGACAGCCTGCCAAACGGTCACTTCGCCACGCTCAGGCTTAACCATTTCATCGCCTACCCTCGTGGCTCCCACACAGCCAGTTCCCAAAGCAACGGCCGTTCCCCCCACAGCTACAGCGCAGCCAACCAGCACCCCACGCCCCACCCCGGCTCCCGTCACCATTGGCTTTGACACTGTAGTGCCTGACGAAATGAGAACGGCCGTTGCCGCTGTTGTAGCTGAGCATCCAGCACAGTTTGTTCTAACAGATACAGAAGCGGAGTTGAGGCTCACCGTGCAGGAAGAAGCACCTATCGGCCAGTGGATATTCGCGGTGGTGGCACCCTTCCCCACCTTTGCCGATGATATTTCCTTGGCAGAAGTGCAGGCGGCGTGGCAGCATGGCTCGCTCATTTTAACCCCAGAGATGGATACAATTTTGCATGGTTGGTGGGGTGAACCGGCGACAACAGCAACAATTGTTGCCCCGGAAACGTTAATCAACACCTTATGGCAAACACAAACAACCTACGACGAGCCTGTCTTGAGCATTCTCCCGTTTGCGCAGTTAGATCCACGTCTAAAAGTTTTGGCGGTGTCTGGCCATTCACCCATTTCTGTGAATTTTGATGCAGAAAGCTACGGTCTAAAACTCTCTGTGGGCTGGGAGCGAGCAGAAACAGCTAATCCTGAGCGTATCGACACGGCCGTTTCCCAGCTCTCAACCTTGCTCACACGCCCCCTCACCAATCGCCACGACGACCAACTCACACACATCACCATGACCGGACCCTCTGGGCTGAGCCGTGCCGTAGCTGATCGCATGGAAAAACATGGTTACCAATACCCGGGTGAAGAAATTGCCCCGATCATGCAAGCGGCAGACATCGCCCACATGAGTCATGAAAATGCCTTTGCCCCTGATTGTCCTGACCCCAAACCAACGGGCGGCACCACCTTTTGCGCCCAGCCCAAAACCATCGAGTTGATGAAATGGTTGAGTGTGGATGTGGTGGAACTGACGGGCAACCATCTGAATGATTGGGGCAAGCACAATTTCTCGTTCACGCTCGATTTGTATGACGAGGTTGGCATGCAAAGATATGGGGGTGGACGCAATTTAGAGGATGCAGGCAAACCGCTGCTCATCGAACACAACGGCAACAAAATCGCTTTCGTTGGCTGCAATCCAGTGGGGCCGTTTAACGTTTGGGCCACAGAAGATGCGCCAGGGGCGCTGCCCTGTGGGGATTACAGCTTCAATATCGCCCAAATTCAAGAGCTTGTAGCACAAGATTATGTGGTAGTTGGCTCCATCCAGTTTGTCGAGCATTTTCAATACAACGTCTTCCAACCCCAGCGAGATGCGTTCATGGGCTTTGCCAGGGCAGGTGCCTCGATTGTGCATGGGGCGCATGGCCATCACCCCATGGGCTTTGCCTTTAGCGACGACCATTTCGTCCACTACGGCACGGGCAACACCTTTGCCGACCAGATGTTTAGCCTGGGCACACGGCAGATGTTTGTCAATACGTATGTGGTCTACAACGGCCGTTTACTCAGCATCGAACTCTGGACCGGCATGATTGAAGATTACGCTCGCCCCCGGAAAATGACATCAGCAGAACGCATCCAACTGCTGCAATCTGTTTTTGATGGCAGTGATTTCTCCTTAGGCAAATAAACCAGTCACCATCCGCCAAACGGCCGTTTCTCAACCTCAAAATTCAGAAGAAATCTTGGTTTCACCTTATCCACCAAACTCATCCCGCAAAATGGCATACAGCTTCAAATCTTCATACACGCCTGCCTTGTAAACATGCTGGCGCAAATACCCTTCGTAATGCATACCCGCTTTCTCCATCACCCGGCCAGAAGCTGGATTGCGGGGGAAATAAGTAGCATAAATTTTATTCAGCTTCAACTCACCAAAACTAAAAGCAAATACCGCCTTCACTGCTTCTGTGCAATACCCCTTGCTCCAATACGGCTTACCAATCCAATACCCCATATTAGCTCGACTGAACTGTTCCATACGCAAACTAATCGCCCCCACCACTTCGTCAGTCTCACGCCGCGCAATGGCAAACGTCACACCCTTGCCTTCGTCAAAATCAAGCTGATGGGTGCTGATCCAACCCTCAGCCATACCATCTTCATAAGGATGGGGGACATTGAGCATAGTCTCTGCCACAACCCAATCCCCGGCTAAACGCTGAACCGTTTGCGCATCATTTATAGAAAACGGCCGTAGCACCAACCGTTTCGTCTCCAATCTTGGAATCATAGCCATCATTTCAACTCCTTCAAACTCTCAAATAGGAACATCACTATCAAAACACGCCACCGCCTAAACCCCCACCAGTAAAAACAAGACAAAACCCATTTACAAAACCAGCCTTCCATTCACTCCAATCAAACATCACTCCATTCCAGACACCACCCACCCAGAACGCTGTCTTTGCGCCTGTTTGCGACTAAAAGCATAAAAAACAAACCAGAGAAAGGCTATAATAATACCCATCATGCCCAAAACGGCCGTTGCTTCCCGCACACCCCATGCATCCTGAAACACCCCCGCCAAATAAGTCAAAACCGATTGCGTCAACGTCAACGCCGCAAACTCAAACGCAAACACCCGCCCTCGAAACCGATCCGGCACAATCATCTGCAACATCGCCGCCGAAAACACCCAAACCGTCCCCGAACCAACCGTCCGCACCAACGTGCCCGACAAAAAACCAGCAAACAAAGGTGAAAACGCAATCAGCAAAATACCCACAGGCAGCAACACAAAACCAATCCCAAGCCCCTTCATCATACGCCCAAACCGATCCCCCAACCAACGCCGCATAAAAATCGGACCCAGCCCCGTCCCCAACCCACTAACCATATACACCACGCCCAACGTCGCCGTTCCCCCATCCTCCACAGAGAAAAACTGCCCAATCGGCAGCGAATCAAAAACAAACAAATCCTCCGCAAACGTAATCTCCAGCACATTGATCCCCCCCCACACCAACGAACCAGCCGCCTTCACCAACGCAATCCCCAAAATAAACGGCTCATGCCACAAATAGCGAAAGCCATCCACAAAATCCAGCCAACCGCTACTCCCCAACGCTACCTCCTTACGTTCCGCTACAGCAATCACAATTCGGCTCATAAACCACGCCGAAAGCACAAAAGTCAGCGCATCCAAAATAAAAGCAACCTCTGCCCCAAAAACGGCCGCTACCACTCCCCCCATAAACGCGCCCAACGCCAACATCGTACTCCACGTCAGGCTGTCCAGCGCATTTGCCGCCACCAACTCATCCTTCCGCACCACATTCGCCAAAACAGCCGAACGCGCCGGCGTAAACATCGCACTCAACACAAACTGCATCACCGTCAACACATAAAGCAACCAAATCTGCCCCGACTCCCGCACAAACAAAAAGCCCAACACCGTCAGCGCTCGCAGCACATCCGAGGCAATCATAATCTTCCGCCGGCTATACCGATCCGCCAACACCCCAGCCCACGGACTAAACAAAAACAACGGCAAAAATCGAGCCAAAAAAAGGTAGCTAATCGCTACCCCACTACTCGTCAAATCCGTAATAATTTCCGCAGACGCAATAAGATTAAACCAATCCCCCAACTGAGATACCACACTCCCCAGCCACAAATAACGATAATTCCCATTTCGTCGCAGCAAATCAACATACTCACGCATAATTGTGCCCCAATTCCCCCTCCCATTCTCACCCAAAACAAAAAAAGAGATTAGCTACTAGACACCACCGATTGTTCCCAATCTCCAGTCTCTAATCTCCAATCTCTAATAATGAATAAAAAAAGTTTCTTGGCAATGACCTACTCTCCCAGGGGGTCACCCCCCAAGTACCATCGGCGCTGGTGAACTTAACTGCTGGGTTCGAGATGGA
>PDWI01003223.1_pt1 | contig 23218 bp, 21 predicted proteins | sample 1430891 | NCBI WGS metagenome assembly PDWI01 (sample SAMN01162508, study PRJNA174530) | Oral metagenome, whole genome shotgun sequencing project. | biome: Marine environment; feature: Marine mammal; material: Swab sample of the gingival sulcus; isolation source: swab sample of gingival sulcus... | reverse complement strand
TGTGATAAATAAACCAAGTTCTTCATATGTTTTAATTCCAATTAAAACATTTCCTTAAGTTCTTTATCAATAATTAATTTTGCTTCTGTAGCATTTTGTATATCTTCTACAGTGAATGCTGGATTGTACTCAATTAAATGAAGACCATCTTCTTTAACTGCCATAACACCCATTTCTGTAACGATTAAATCTACAACACCAACTGCTGTAAGTGGCAGTTTACATTCTTTAAGAATCTTAACGTTTCCTTTTGCTGTATGCTCCATAGCAACGATAACCTGCTTAGCACCAACAACTAAATCCATAGCTCCACCCATTCCAGGAACTTTCTTTCCAGGAATCATCCAGTTTGCTAGATTTCCTTTCTCATCTACTTGAAGAGCTCCAAGTACTGTTCTATCTAAGTGTCCACCACGAATGATTGCAAAACTTGTAGCACTATCAAAACATGCTGCTCCCTCTGCAAATGTTACTGGCATTCCACCTGCATTTACTAAATAAGGTATTTCTTTCCCTTCTTCTGGTGCAGGACCGATTCCAATAAATCCATTTTCTGATTGAAGTGTAATTTCTATATCATCTGGGAGATAATTAGCAACCATTGTAGGAAGCCCTATCCCTAGATTTACTAGATCTCCATCTTTAAATTCTCTAGCTACTCTTTTTGCTATTATTTCTCTAATTTCATGCTTATCCATTTTGTCCTCCTTTTACTATCATATCAACAAAAATATGTGGTGTATGTATAGAGTTTGGAGCTAATTCATCGACTTCCACAATCTCATCTACCTCTGCAACAACAACATCTGCTGCTGTAGCCATTAACGGATTAAAATTAAATCCTGCATTTGAATAAACTAAATTTCCTTTTTTATCAGCTTTTATAGCTTTAATAAAAGCATAATCAGCTTTTATAGGTTCTTCTATAAGATATTTTTTACCTTTTATCTCAATAGTTTGTTTACCTTCTTCAACAACTGTTCCAACACCAACAGGTGTTATAACTCCACCTAATCCAGCTCCACCAGCTCTTACTCTCTCAGCTAATGTTCCTTGTGGCACTAAAATCACTTCTGCTTCCTTCTCATTCATTTGACGACCAGTTTCTGGATTCGTTCCAATATGAGAAGCAATAATTTTCTTCGCCTGTTTATTAACTACTAGTCTACCAATTCCTGACTCCGGAAATCCTGTATCATTTCCAATAATAGTTAAATCTTTCACACCCTTTTTTACAAGAGCATCAACTATTTCATGCGGTGTTCCACAACTTAAGAAACCACCAATCATGATAACCATACCATCTTTTACATTCTCAATGGCTTTATCAATAGTTGTAATTTTTTCCATAGCAACCTCCCTTTTAATAAAAATATTTATTTTTATATACTTATTCCAATTCATAATATCACATTTTTTAAAATTTATAAATATTTCTTTAAGAAAAAGAAAAGATTATTATGAAAACATATTATTTCTATCGGTTCAAAAGCTAGTTTTTTTTAGATGACTTTTTATTGAAATATTAAGAATAGAATGATACTATTATACAAAGGAGGAAATATGGGTATACCAAATGAAGTAATAGAAATAACAATTAGAATTATACTTTCAGCAATACTCGGTGGTATTATAGGCATTGAAAGAGAAAGTGTTAATAGACCCGCTGGATTTAGAACTCATATTTTAGTGGCATTAGGTTCAACTATTGTAATGCTTACTAATATCTATCTTGTATCAATAGTACATACTGTAAATGTAGCCCCTGGTAGATTTGGTGCTGCAGTTATCAGCGGTATTGGTTTCCTAGGAGCTGGTACAATTATAAAAGAAGGATCCGCTGTTAAAGGACTAACAACTGCTGCTAGTTTGTGGGCAACTGCATGTATTGGTATTACACTAGGAGCGGGTATGTATTTTATTGCTCTTATTTCTACTTTCATTGTATTTATAACACTTGAATTATTTCCGAAATTTGAAGACAAAATGTTTAAATATAAGATTTCTATATTACATATAGAAATAAAAGATAAAACATATTTAGAAGATATCTCTCAGATATTAAATCAACACAATATAACAACACTTTCACTGAATATGAAACAAGAAGAAGAAAAAATAATTATTGATTATAAAATAAAATGTTCAAAAAAATTAGATTTCACAAAAATATCAAAAGATTTTTTAATAAAAGGTGTAATCAATATTAATGTAGAAAATAAGAGGTAATATGAAAAAGAAAATATATATAGTACTCACATATACAGGGACATGGCTTAGCCGATTAATAAAAATTTTTTCCAAAAAAGAATATTCTCATTCCTCTATAGGACTAGATTTAGAATTATATGAATTATATAGTTTTGGAAGAACAGTACCAAGAAATCCGTTTTCAGGAGGTTTTGTTAATGAAGATCCAGAAGATGGTACATTTAAACTATTTAACGAAACAAATGCTGCTATTTATTCTTTAGAAGTGACTGATGAAGAATATATCGAATTAAAAAAATATATAGAATCTTTTAAAAACAGCCCTATAAATTATAAATTTAATTTATTTGGTATAATATCTGCAGGATTTAATAAACCACTTAATAGAAATACAAAATATTTTTGTTCACAGTTTGTAGCAAGTGCTCTTTATTCTTCAGGTGTTTACGATTTTAAAAAAGATATTGGTGTAGTATCTCCTATGGATTTAAAAACCATCCCAAATTTGGAACTTGTTTATGAAGGAAAATTAAGAGATTATAGGAATTTTATCAAAAAAAATAGATCAGCATAGCTGACCTGTTTTTTTTTAAAATTCTGCTTGTTTTGTCGTTCTAGGAAATGGTATAACATCACGAATATTTTTCATTCCTGTTAAATACATGATAGCTCTTTCAAATCCTAGACCAAAACCAGCATGTTTTGTACCACCATATCTCCTCATATCTAAATACCACCAGTAATCTTCTTCTTTAAGCCCTAACTCTTTAATTCTCTCTAAAAGAACATCATAACGTTCTTCTCTTTGAGAACCACCGATGAGCTCACCTACTCCTGGTACTAAAAGATCTGTTGCAGCAACCGTTTTATTATCATCATTCATTCTCATATAAAAAGCCTTAATTTCCTTTGGATAATCAGTTACAAATACAGGCTTATTAAATACTTCCTCTGTTATATATCTCTCATGCTCTGTTTGTAAATCAACACCCCACTCTACAGGATATTCAAACTCTTTATCAGCTTTTAATAAAATATCAATAGCTTCTGTATATGTTATTCTGGCAAAATCAGAATTCATCACAAGATTTAATCTCTCTAACAGACCTTTATCAATTCGTTGATTAAAGAAGTTTAGTTCTGCTGGACAAGTGTCCATCACATGCTTTATTAAATATTTAAGCATATCTTCTGCTAAATCCATATCATCAGTTAAATCAGCAAAAGCAATTTCAGGTTCAACCATCCAAAACTCAGCTGCATGTCTTGCAGTATTAGAATTCTCTGCCCTAAATGTAGGACCAAAAGTATATATGTTTCTAAATGCCATACAATATGTTTCACCAGCAAGCTGCCCTGAAACCGTTAAATTTGTCTCTTTTCCAAAGAAATCTTTCTTATAATCAATATCACCATCTTCTTTTGGTACATTATTTAAGTCAAGTGTTGTAACTCGGAACATCTCTCCCGCACCCTCACAGTCTGAACCAGTAATAATTGGTGTATGAGTATATACAAATCCTCTGTCATTAAAAAATTTATGAAGAGCAAAAGCTGCTTCTGATCGAACTCTAAATACTGCATTAAATGTATTCGCTCTAGGTCTTAAATGAGCAATCGTTCTCATATATTCAAATGTATGTCTCTTTTTCTGAAGAGGATAATCCTTATCAGAACTTCCTTCTAATGTTATTTTTGTAGCTTTTATTTCAAATGGTTGTTTCGCATCAGGCGTTAAAACAAAATCTCCCTCAATAATAAGTGATGTTGCTACACCATATTTTGAAACCTCATCATAATTATCTAAATCTGATTCAAATACAACTTGTATATTATTATAATGCGTTCCATCATTAAGCTCTATAAAACCAAAAGCTTTAGATGCTCTTATCGTTCTAACCCAACCTCCGACTGTAATGTTCTTTCCTGAATATGCTTCAGGATTTTTAAAAATTTCTCTAAATAATACCATACTTCCTCCTTCAAAAAAAATAATCCATTGATATAAGGGCGTATTAACGCGGTGCCACCTTATTTATCAACAGACTGATATCTCTATATTAATATAACGGTTAATAGCCGTTTTTACTCTCGTAAAAAAGTTCAAAGATGTTTTTATTAGACTTCTCTTACTAGCTCCCAGCAACTACTAGCTCTCTTTAAAGTATCCCTCTAATAACATGTTCTTATCAATACATTTAATAAATTATAATATATTTTTATTATTATGTAAAGAATATATTTCAATATTCTTAAAATTATGATAAAATTACACAAGGAGACAATTATGACAATTATTATGAATTATATTTATATAGGAGTTTTAACTCCTTTAATATTTCTAGGAATTACTAGAACCAAAGAAGATACTTTAAAAGCTTATTTACTTGGATTTTTAGGGTTTGCACTACCTTTTGTTTTAAAAAATACTACAAGTCATCTCACTCCAATAAAATTAATGATATTATCTTATTCTATATTGTATATGAATGTATTATTAAGTAAAAAAAGTGTTGCTATACAATATATACTTCCAATAGGATTTAGTCTTTTAGTTTATGTGCCGGATGTAGATTTGCCTAATATTTTGTTTATAATTCCTATTATATTATTCATTTTTGCTTTTATACAAACTAATAATTCAGACAGAGATGAATTAAATCCTAAAATAATCAAGACGCTCTTAAGCGTTTCTATGATAGGTTTTATCTCATCTGTAGGATTTTTATATACACAACTTGATTTTAGTATACAGTTCACGTTACTAGCAATCATATTCTCGATATATTATGCGAATATGAGTATAACAGAAGAATATAATAATGAAAGACTAAAATTAACAGAAAGACTTGATGTATTAGAAAATGATTTTACTCGAGAAGTTAGAAAGGAAGCTAATACTAGAACGTTCTATTTAAGAGAAGCTCAAGAAAGAATGAATGAAAAAAATAGCATAGATAGTCTTACTAAAGCTTTTAATAAAAGATTTATTTTAAAAACAATAGATGATCTTATCGCCGTACATAAACCTTTCTCTCTTATAATGTTTGACTTAGATAATTTTAAAATTATAAATGATACATCTGGCCATTTAGAAGGAGATGCATGTCTTAAACAACTTGTAAATATAGCAAAACTCACTATACGATCTTCAGATTATATCGGAAGGTTCGGTGGAGATGAATTTATAATAGTACTACCTAATTCTAATTTAAAAGCAGCAGCAATAGTTGGCGAAAAAATACGAAAAGCTGTAAAAGACGGTACTAATTTTACTATTTCTGTAGGTATCTGTAGCTATCCAGCCGATGGTAAAACAAAAGAAGAACTTATTGAAATAGCAGATTCAGGCCTTTATTTTTCAAAAAACAACGGTAGAAATAAAGTTTCCTATAATAATCCTGAATTAGATATCAATTTTTAAATGTAATATTAAAAGATAGCCCTGAAGCTATCTTTTTTGTTTTTTGAAATTAATATTACATACTATTTGTATCAAATTTGTTGCAAATAGTATATACAAAAATATATTATGATGTTTGTAGAATACATATAATAAAACTGTTATTAGATTTATTATCGCAAATATAATCCTTGTTACATTCTTCATATTGATCCTCTTCTATTTTTCATATCCTTCTACAAGCCATGAACCATCCACTTTTTTAAGAGAATATATCCAATCATATTTTGCAATTTTAACAACATCTCCTCTTACCTTTTTAATTTCTTCATGTACAAGAGCTGTAGCAATATCGCCTGTTACTTTAACATTATTAATTTCCATTCTTATAAAACTTTCTTTTAACCCTTTACGATTAAATTTTTTACCACTTTTATAAGCATTTCCACCCTTAACACAATAATCAAAGAAAGTCTCATCCCCTTCATTTACATATTGAATCCAAGCATCATTAAATTCTCTTAAAGCAATTTTTACATCTTCCACAGCAGCTGCATTATCCATCTCTGTAGTATCTTTTTTCTTTTCTTCTTTTTTTTCTTCTTTCTTTTCTTCTTCTTTTTTAGCTTCTGGGTCTTCTTCTTTTGCTTCAGCAACTATATAACCACTATTAACACCATATAAACCATAACCCTGTTGAACTTGTATTCCTCCCATATTTAAAACTTTTGCAAAACTTATAACACCATAATTTTCCATTATATTACGCTCTTCAGAATAACCATTACTAGTGTTCACATATTGAACATGATATACTTTCCCTTCTTTTTTAGTTTCAATATTAATTATTTTAGCCCTAATAACAACTTTATTATTATCCTTATCTCTTACTGTTTCTCTCCAAGTAGTGCCTACTTCCAAAGGAGTCTTAATTAAGGTTATTTCATCATATTCTGAATCAATCATCATCGAAGATTTTTTTGACTGAATAATACTATTTCCAATTATCTTATAAAACAGTTCTATACTATAATCAGAATCTGTATTTGAAGGCTTTCTAACTTCACCAGTAACTTTATATATAATTTCTTTTTCATCTGCTACTATTGAATTTAAAACCATCTCATGATAATAATCATCTTTTCCTTTATACGCCCATTTAAAATTTTCTTTTGGTAATAATGTGCTAAGATTCTTATCCAATGGAATTTCAGGTTTTTGGTTACATGAAAACATCAAAACACCAACAAATAATATTAACGAGAATAAAGATATTTTTTTTAACATAAACTCCCCCTATTTAAGTTCTTTTAAAACTTCTAAAAAGAAATCCCAAGTTCTTTTTACCGATGATAAACTCATATTTTCATCCGGTGTATGTGGATTATTAATATCTGGGCCAAAAGATATCATATCTAAATCTGTTCCATCCGTATCTGTTAATTTTTCAGCAAAAAAACCACATTCAAGTCCTGCATGAATAGCTCCTATTTCTGGTTCTTTACCTGAAACTCTAGTATAGACATCTCTAAATATTCCCTGAAGCACTGATTTATCATTATACTCCCAACCTGGATAAGGATCAGATAATTCAAAATTTGCTCCTACTAACTCTGAAAGTACCTTCACTCTATCCGTTATCTCATATTTAAGTGTTTCAACCGATGATCTTACAGCAGATTCAAACACCACTTCATTTTCTTCTTCCTTAAGAACACCAAGACTTAGACTACTTTCAACTAAATCTTCAACTAAAAAGCTCATCGTTTGAACAGCATTCGGTATTAAAAGAATTGTTTTTATTATTTTATCTCTTAAATCATCAATAAATACAGTATCATAAGATGCCTCATTAATTGAAAAACCAATATTGTCCATCGTAAGTTCTTTATTATACTTTGCTATTTCTTTTTCTACTACTTCTTTAATCTCCTCAATATTATCAGTAGCAATAATAGCATAAGCTTCACGTGGAATCGCATTTATTTTAGAACCACCAGTAATATAAGATAATTTATAATTCTCTAAATTATTTAAAAGTCTTCCTAAATATTTAATAGCATTCCCTCTACCTAAATGAATATCAGCTCCCGAATGACCACCTCTTAAGCCGTTTATCATCAATTTATACTTAGGAAGGTTGTTTTCTTCTCTTTCTATTTTAAACTTAATTCTAGCATCAACACCACCTGCACAAGAAGTACAGAATATGCCTTCCTCTTCAGAATCAATATTTATAAGTCTTTTAGCACTTACATTTTTCTTTTCAAAACCAATAACCCCACCCATTCCTGTTTCTTCTTCAGTAGTTATAATAGCTTCTAAAGGTGGATGCTCTATTGTATCAGAAGCTAAAACTTCCATAATCATAGCTACTGCTATACCATTATCAGCACCAAGAGTTGTTCCTGTCGCTCTCAAAAGATCTCCATCTATTCTAAGCTTTATTGGATCTTTTGTAAAATCATGTTCCGTACCTTCATTTTTCTCACAAACCATATCCATATGTCCTTGGAGTATCACAGGCTCTGCATTTTCAAATCCCTTAGTTCCTGGTTTTTTTATAATTACATTAAGTGCTTTATCTTGTATAGTTTCAAGCCCTAAACTAACACCAAAATCATATAAAAACTTTGAAATATTCTGTTCTTCATATGAACATCTAGGTATCTGACTAATTTGTTCAAAATACTCTAGAACACCCTTAGGCTCAAATCCAGCTGTTACATAACTTAAATCTTTAAATCTTTCCATTTTTTTCTCCTCACTTTTTTCATGTATTATAAAAGATATTTTTTCCCCTTCAATTTATCATAAAAATATTTATTACAAGTGAATATAAATACCTGTCTATTTTCACCAATTTTATTTATTATATCTATTGTATTATCCAACCTTCTCTCATCAAAGTTGACAAGAAGCTCATCAAAACAAATAGGAAGCACTTCTTTATCAAGAAAATCAATTAAAGACAGTCTAAGAGATAAATATATTTGATTTAGAGTACCTTTACTAAATGAACTATCAACTTTAATATACTCATTATTATATTTAACAAGAAGATTTTTATCATCAAGCACCTTTAATTCAGAGTACTTCTTTGTAATTTTATATAAATAATCTCCTGCTCTTTTATAAATTTGTGGTTGATGAATCTCTTTATATTTTTCATCTTCACTATTAATTAAATATCTTAACAATAATAGTCTATCATATTTTAATTTTTCTGTCTTTATTTCTTCCTCAATAAATAACAATTCCCCTGATATTTTCTCTAAATCGAAAGATTCTGATATGAAATAAATATCTTTATTTATATTCGATATCATCATTTTCTTTTCATTTATCTTATCTATTATATTTTCAACATTATCTTTTAAATCAAGTATATTCGTATTTTGATACTTTTCATCATAAGTAATAAGATCTTCTTTTAAATAATCCATATTAGATAAATCTTTATTTATATTTTCAAGCCTTAATCTATCTGCTTTTTTAGTATTAATAGCTCGAAATCCTTCTTCTATATCACTTCCTAATGATAAAATAATGTTTTCCATATTATGAATTAAATTCTCAGTTTCATTAATATCCTTATCTAAAATTTCAAGTTTATCATTAATCCTATCAATAGCTCTATTTAGAAGCTTTATCTCTTTTATACTATCTTTCTGTTCTTCCATATTATTATATAGATTATCTAATTTTATTTTTCTTTCTATATAATCATATTTCTCATTAAAATAATAATATAAATTTCTATCGATAGCTGTAATATCAGTTTTCCTAGAATTATATTCATCATATAAATAAATATATTCATCTGCAGATATCTTCATCGCTTTTAAATCATCATATAATGACATGTCCATATATTCTTGAACCATCATATTAAATTTTAAATTAGTTCCAGATACAAAGTCATCTTTCAGTTGATTCTTCTCTAATTCAAGTTCATCCCTTGTTGTAATCTTCTCTTTATCTTTAATAACAGCATGAATAATACCACTGATAGAAGCAGCTATAGCAGCTATCGCTCCATAATTATAATATATCCCATTATTTAAATATAAAAGAACTCCTCCAGCAATAATAAGAATTAAAAATGCAAATATTTTTGTTTTTAAATCTAAACCTCTAATCGATCTATTATTTCTATCAATTATTTTAATTTCTTCATTTATATCATCTATTTTCTTTAGTCTAGATTTCACATCATTAAAATCTAAATAACTTAGATCTTCCAAATTTTCTCTATTAAACTCTACGCTAAATATACTATCAAATTGGTCACCTAATTTAGAAGCATTCGTCTTAAGTAAAGCCTCTATTTTTTTGTTTTCTTCAATGAGTTCAGTAGCTTTCCTATCTAATTCAATAGCTTTTTTTAATTCATTTTCATCAATAAGATTCACTATATTTTTTTCAAGTTCTCTCTTTCTAGAAATATAAGAATTCACTTCAGAAGTAAGTATTTCAGAATTTTTATACAAATCCTTTTTCTTTTCTTTTAATGCTTGATACTTCTCCTCAGTAATATGAATATAGTCATTATAATTACTATCTTCTAAAGCGGATTTTTTCTTATATAAATCACTTATTGGCTTATACTTTTCTATAAAAGATATCTCATTTAATATATTATTTTTCTCTGCAATAAGTCTATTTATCTCACCTTCTATCCTATTTATTTCATCAAATAATTCATCTATTTTATCTAAAGAAAGTATAGCTTCTCTCTTTTCTTTTTTCTTATGAAGTCTCTCATTTTCAAGCGACTTTAATTTAGATCTCCCTCTATTAGAACCTCTCTTAATTTTATTTAAATCATTATCTATATTAGCTAAGACATGCTTCGGCGTATTATATATATCTCCGCTATACTGCCTTGTAAGAAGTTCTTCTATATCCTCCCAAGTATCTTTATTAATATCAAGAAGTATATCTAAATCTAAAGAATATAATTTACTATAGATCTCTTTACTAACATTTAGTCCTTCTATATGATCAACAGTTTTATTACCTTCTATAATTAAATCATCATCTCCATAATTTCTCTCAATAAATACATTATTATTAGAAAGACTCATATCACCTCTTATATTAAGCGTATTATTTTCTTTGTTTATTAATAATTTATCCTTTTTCTTATCAAAACCAAATATAAGAGATTTAATCATTTTAAAAATGGTAGACTTTCCTGCTTCATTCTCTCCATAAAATATATTTATATTTTCAAAACCTGAGAGTTCTTTTGATGTGAATTTTCCAAATCCATCTGTTTTTAAATTATTAATTCTCATCTACACCCTCCAAAAAATAATCCAATAAAATCTTATCTAAATCTTTTTTCATATCTTCAATATCTATATCATTTGATAAAAATTCGAGATTAGGAAGTTCTTTTAACTTTTTAATATCATTTAAAACATCTGAAAGTATTGCCCCTTTAATCTTAGTATATTCAAAATCTCTTGTTGTTAAATTTTTTATCTTCACTGAAAATAATCCGAGCTCATCTAAAAGTGTGACTCTTAAATCTTCCATATTATTTTTAATCATATTATACAAAGGAGTGCTCCCCTTTAAAGTAATATTAATACCTAAATTTTTAATATTATAATCACAAAACTCTTCCTTGATAATTTGTATTATGTCTTCATAAATTTCTTCTAAAGTATCTTTTGATATAGTATATTCTACATCTTCATATACTATATGAGACAAATAAGCAAACTCCACCTTAATATAATCATCTTCTATTATTACTAAATTTCCGCCTTTTTTACCTGTTTCCTTTGAATTTATTGCCTGTAAACATCCTGAATACCATATACTATCATAAGGATCAACAGAGCCTCTCTTATGAATATGACCAAGTGCAAAATATAAATAATCCTTTGAGGAAAGTGTTTTTAAATCACTTGGTAGATAAGGCTTTTCATCTGTTACTAAAGAGGAATTCACCATCGTATGGGCGATTCCTATATATTTTCCCTTTGGAAAATCTTTAATAAGATTTCTTGTCTCTAAAATATTTTTATGCCCACAACCTACTATTTTATAGCCTTCTTTAAAATCATAAACTTTATAGTCATCATCAAAGAATGTTATAACATTCTTAGGATATTTTATATTTCGAACTTTAGAATCATAACTTGTATAATCATGATTTCCAGATGCATAAAAAACCATAATATCTCTATCTTCTAATTTTTTAAATTCAGAAATAACAAAATTTATATCTTTTAGTGAAATATTTTGATTATCAAATAAATCTCCAGCAATTAAAAGTGCATCTACATCCTTCTCTATACAATAATTTATTGCATTCTGGAATGATTTAATAATTGCCTTTTTAAATTTATTTCGCTCGTCATCATTTTTCGTATTATAAGTTTTATTTAAATGAATATCTGAAATATGTAAAAATTTGATAATACCACCACCTTCATATCTTCTATTGTTATTATTATATCATAAATAAAAAATTTAATCTTGACATAAATTGATTTTATAATAAAAACAACTTATAATAGCATGTGAATATATAAAAATTTAATGAATATAATCTAAGAAGGGGTCCTCTATGAAAAAAATGCTTTTTTTATTTTCAGTCCTTTGTATATTTTTAATTTATATCTCTTTAAAATTTACAGAGACAAGTGATATATTAACTCTTAAAGAACGTGAATTATTAGTATATACTGAATTTGTAAAAAGTATTCCAGTTGATACAAAAGAAGTTCTTAAAACAAGAAAAGATGTTTTAAAAAGAAAGACAATAAAGCATAATGGAATAGAAAGGGAATATTTGATTTATGTTCCAAAGACTTATTCTCCGGATAAAAAGGTGCCATTATTATTTAGTTTCCATGGTTTAGAAGGTGATATGTATTTGAATTTTCATTATACTCACTTTGATAAGATTGCCGATAGAGAAAACTTTATCGTTGTTTATCCACAGGGAACAAAAGAGGTGCTTTCTACAATCGGAAAAAGCCCTGTTACTCACTGGAATGTGGGCGAATTTACAAAAGATAGCCATGCAAAAGATGTCGAATTTTTTAGTATACTTTTAGATGAAATAGAAAAAGATTATTCCATTGATGCTTCTAGAATATACTGCGCAGGAATGTCTAATGGCGGGTTCTTTGTTTTTGAACTTGCTTGCCAAGTAGGAGAAAAAATAGCAGCCGTAGCTTCTGTAACAGGCGTCATGACAGAAGATACTTATATTAACTGTAAATTAAATAAACCAATGCCTATTTTACAGATACATGGCGTTAATGATTATATTATTGATTATTCAGAAGTTTCTAATGTAATCAACTTTTGGAAAATACAGAATCGAACGGAAAATCAACCTATTCTTATCAAAGTGCCGGATACGAATAAAAACGATCATAGTACAGCAGAGGGCTTTCTTTATGATAATGGTAAAAACGGCAGCGCTGTAAAGCATTTTAAAATATCCGGCGATTATGCAGATCATCTTTGGCCAGGCTCACAAGGTAATAAAGATTTAAATGCTTCAGAAGAGATATGGAAATTCTGCTCGAAGTATGATATTAACGGGAGAATAGAAAAAAGTAATAAAACATATGGCGTATTTATCGGTATGGAAGATCCTAGTGAAATAAAAGGATATCAACTTATGGTTGTCGATGCCTATTACTTAGATAAGAAGGATATAGAAGTTCTGCATGAAAATAATGAAAAAGTCTATACTTACTTAGATATAGGTACTATTGAAAACTTTAGAGATTATTATGATGATTTTAAAAAACATGCTCTTAAAGTATATGATGACTGGCCAGAAGAATATTGGATCGATGTATCGAAAAAAGATTGGCAGGAATATCTATTACAAATAGCAACTAAATATAAAGAGATGGGTATTGATGGTTTTTTCTTAGATAATACTGATGTATATGCTTTATATCCTTCTAATGAAATATATGACGGACTTTCAACAATAATAACAGATTTAAATACATTAAACCTAGACATCATGATTAATGGTGGGGATGTTTTTGTAAAAAAAGCAGTTCATAATAAGGATATTACAATAAATGCTATTAATCAGGAAACCGTTTTTTCTAAAATAAATTTTAAAAATAAAAGGCTCTTACGAAATAATCAGGAAGATGAAGACTATTATAAAGAGTATCTGTTATTTGCAAGAGATCATAATATAGATGTATACCTTTTAGAATATACAAAAAATGAAGAGATAATAGCTGATATCAAAGATTATTGTGATAATAATAATTTTTTATACTATATATCGAATTCTATAGAGCTCAATGATGAAAGCAATTAAAAAATGACCTATCTAGGTCATTTTATGTTCCACAATATGTTATATAAGGCGTTTTATCTTCTGATGGCATAATATATTTTAAATCATTAAATGTATAATCATAAGGACTTGAAAGAACTACTAAAAACTTTTTAATTTCTGAAAAATCACCTCTTTCAGCAGATTTTAAAGCATCTTCCACAAGATGATTTCTAGGTATTACCATAGGATTAACGCTCTCCATCGTTTTTATAACCTCTTTTATATCCATTTTTCTATTATCTATTATACTCTTCCAATAATCAGAAAATGCTTTTACATTTTCACTTTCCTTTAGAATATGATTTATTTCAAGAGGTTTTAAAACACTTCTAAGATATATAAATGTATTCGTATAATCTAATTCGTTTTCTTTCATAAGAGTTAAGAGACTTTTTATCAAATGAAAATCTTCATTCCCTTTGATATAAATTCCAAGTTTCTTTCTCATCATATCAATCCAAATCTTATTAAAATCTGTAATAAACTTGCTTAATAATGCATCTAATTTTTCTTTTTCTACAAATGGTATAAAGCATTCAGACAGTCTTTCTAAATTCCATTTAATAATATGAGGCTGATTAGCAAATGCATATCTACCATAATGATCTATAGAACTAAAAACAGTCTTTTCATTATACGTGTCCATAAATGCACAAGGACCATAATCAATAGTTTCTCCTGATATAGAAGTATTATCTGTATTCATTACGCCATGTACAAACCCAACTCTAAGCCATTCATTAATAAGATGGAGTTGTAGATTATAAATTTCTTCAAATAGTTTAAAATAAACATCCTCTTCATTTTTTATATCGTTAAAATGTCTATTAATCGTATAATCCATCAATGCTTTTAAATCATCTCTATTCCCATAGTGAAAGGCATATTGGAATGTTCCTATCCTTATATGACTCTTTGCTACTCTTACAAGTATTGCACCATCTTCCTCTACCATTCGTTGAATTTTTTCTCCTGTTTTTAAAACAGCAAGGCTTCTTGTACTAGCTATATTTAAATGATGCATTGCTTCACTGATAATATATTCTCTAAGCATCGGTCCTAATGTAGCTTTCCCATCTCCTCTTCTTGAGTACAAAGTTTTCCCAGAACCTTTTAGCTCAATATCCACTCTCTTATCACCTACAACATGCTCTCCTAATAGTACATTTCTTCCATCACCAAGCATAGTAAAATAAGCATATTGATGGCCTGCGTATGCTTTTGAAAACGGTCTGCCTTTTAATATACGATTACCACTTAATATCTCAGCTGCATCTTTCATATCAATATCACATAGATTGAGTTCTTTTGCATAATTTAGATTATATAATACAATTTCAGGATGTATTACTCCCTTTAAATCAGTATAATCATAAAAAATATCGGGTAGCATATCATATGTTGTATTAAAATTAAAATATTTTTTCATATATCTCCTTTGTATTAAATCCTATCTTTTTATAAAGTGTTATTGCCCCTATATTATCTTTCTTTACATCCAAATAAATATCTTCTAGATTAATCGAATGAAGATACTCTACAGCCTCTTTTATAAGAAGCTGAGCATATCCTCTTCTTCTATATCCTGGTAGTACTGTAAGCCCGATAGATAGCCATAGTCTTTTCTTCTAAACGATATAATAAAGCCTATATACTCTTCTTTTTTTAAAAGAAATACACCATTTTCATCAAATTCATCAATTTCATCCCAAGTTTCTTCCCATTTTTTATCCTCGAATCCTTGAGCATAAAGCATTGGTATGATATCATGATGAATCTCTTTATCATATTTTATAATAGAAACATCACTATGGTTTATTTCTATTAATTCTTCTAATTTAAATCTTATCACCATCCCACCAAAAAAAGTGCCGAAGCACTTTTTATTATTTTAATCCTAATATTTCTCTAGCTTCATCTGGAGTAGCAACTTCTCTTCCAAGTTCTTTAGCTAGTCTTACAATTCTCTCTACAAGCTGTGCATTAGACTCTGCAAGAACTCCTTTTGAATAATAAATATTATCTTCAAAACCAACTCTTACATGACCACCAAGAACAATTGCCATAGCAGCAAGTGGTGTTTCGAATCTTCCAATACCTGCAACAGTCCATGTAGATCCTTCTGGAAGCTTATCAATCATGTACATTAAATCTTCTGGATTACCAGGACAAGCTCCTGGGACGCCAAGAACTAAATCAAAGTGTACAGGCGCTTTGATAAGACCTTTCTTAAGAAGTCTCTTAGCATTATCAATCATTCCTCTTTCAAAGATTTCAATCTCAGGCTTTACATTCTTATCAAGCATTTTTTGTGCAAATACTTCCATATATTCCTGACTATTCATAAATACATCTTCTCCAAAGTTACAAGTTCCAGCACTTAATGTAGCCATTTCTGGTGATAAATCAACTGGTTGTAATCTTTCTTCTGGTGTATGCCATGTAGCACCACCTGTTGAAGGCTGAACAATGATATTACATTTTGCTTCAATCTTTTCTTTAATTTCCTTATACACTTCATAAGACTGAGTTGGCTCACCTTTTTCATCTCTTGCATGAACATGTACTATAGAAGCTCCTGCTTTATAGCATTCATATGCAGCATCTGCAATTTCATCAGGTGTGATTGGTAAATTAGGTTGTGCGTCCTTTGTAACCTCTGCTCCAATCATAGCTGCCGTAATAATTAATTTTTCCATATATCCTCCTCTTTGTATATGTATTATGTTATATTTCTAACACTTTCACAAAGCATTTTAACGCCTGCTTCAATGTCTTTTAACACTTCTTCAGTAGCTGCTCCCTTAAATTCGACAGGATCAATAAATTTAAACTCTAATTTATATTTTTCATTAATCTCATCAAGTTCTTTTTGAGCACCCTTACTCCATCCATAAGAACCTGTTCTAAATACGAAACGCTTACCCATTTTCTTTCTTCCCATTTCTTCAAGCACATAAGCCATTGGTGGGAACATCTTCATTTCATAAGTAGGCATTGCAAGTACAAGTCCTGATGAAGACCATACTGATGCAAGAATCTCACTGATAGAATCTTCTGGTACTCTATGAACATTTACTGTAATATCTTCTTCTTTTTCTAAAAGCTCAACGATTCTCTTCACACCTTTTTCTGTCATTCCATACATAGAACCCCAGATAACAGTTATTTCTCTTTTTGCAACACCTGATGCATAAGATACATATCTCTTATAATCATTAATAATAATTGATGGATCTTTTCTCCACACAAGACCATGTCCAGGAGCAATAATTTTTATATCTAAATCACTTAATTTCTGTATTGCTTTATCTACAAAATTAGAAAATGATGCTACGATATTTGCATAATATCTCTTTGCTTCTTTTTCAAATTTAATAAGTTCTTCATGAGTTACTAAATCATCATAATTCTTATCATCTACAGCACCATATGAACCGAAGGCATCACAAGAAAAAAGTGTTTTCGTCTTCTCATCATAAGTAACCATCGTTTCAGGCCAGTGAACATTTGGTATTTCAACAAACTTTAGTTTTCGTCCACCTAAATCAAGTTCATCACCACTTTTTATTGGTATAATATTTTCTTTATGACCAAAAAATGCCTCTAACATTGGTATTGCTCTTTTAGAACAAACAATTTTAAAATTATTTGTTATTTTCTTTAAGTCTTCTATCCATCCAGAATGATCAGGTTCCATATGATTAATAACGATATATTCAATAGAATCAAGCTCCACATCAATCTTTTTTAACATTTCAAAGAATGTTTCTGGAACGCCATCCCAACCACAAACACCATCTATTATTGCCGTTTTTTCACCCTTTACTATATAAGAGTTTACTGAAACTCCACTAGGAACTTCCCATATTCCTTCGAATAGATCTTCTTCCAAATTAACCGATAACTGATAAATATCATCAGTTACATTTGATATATTCATACTTCCTCCTTATCATATACATACTCAGTATATTATATCAATCATAATCATTTATATCAACAATTTTTATTTATCTTTCTTAGATTTTACCCTTTTCAGTCTAAAAAAATCTTCTCTTTCCTTCTCTTCCAGTGATTCTTCTATAGTTTTTACAAAATATTTATATTTAGGAATTTGAATTTTTTCAAGACCATTTGCTCTCTTTTGTGTTTTTTTAATCTCCATAGCTAGTTTATACACTGTTGTTTCGACTTCTGCTAGTTCATAAATAAGATATTTAATATCATTGAATTCATTAAATGCACTATCAAAAGAAACATTTGATCGAAACAGTCCATAAGATGGTTTAATATCCTTTTTATCATACTTCACTTTAGGAATTTCTACACCCATAACAGAATGAAGAAGGATATTATAATTTTCATCCAAAGGAACAGATTCTGCTAAATCATTGATAATAACATTCCCTATAATAACATTAGCATATTGTAAAGAAGTATATGCTGATTTAAACTTCTCTTCAATTGCATTTTGAATCTCTTCTGAATAAGAAACTAAACTCATCACTTCTTTTATGAGTACATTTCTCTTTTGATCTAATAGATCATAACCCTTTAATGAAAAATCAAGCATAGACTTTGATTTCATTAAATTTGCCTTTGTTGGCGTCATCTTAATCATAATTCACCATAATATTCATTTAATAACTCATCATCAATTCTTTTGAGCTCTGATCGAGGAAGAATTTTAAGAATATCCCACGCAAGATCTAAACTCTTAAAAATATCTCTATTTTCATCATTCTTTTGTGTAACAAACTGCCTTTCAAATGCATTACCAAATTCGAGTATCTTCTGATCAATTTCTGACAAATCACCCTCTCCGATAATCTGAGCAAGTGCTCTAACATCAAAAACCCTAGAATAAAGTGAAAAGAGCTGATTCGCAACATCTTGATGATCTTTTCTAGTATACTTCTCTCCAATCCCATCCTTCATTAATCTAGAAAGAGATGGCAGCACGCTCACCGGTGGATAAATATTATTATTAAATAAATCCCTGCCAAGTACAATCTGCCCTTCTGTGATATACCCTGTTAAATCTGGTATTGGATGAGAAATATCATCATTCGGCATCGTAAGAATCGGAAGAAAAGTAATTGAACCATCTTTTCCTTTTAACACCCCTGCTCTTTCATATAAGGTTGCAAGATCAGAATATAAATATCCTGGATATCCTTTTCTTGATGGCACTTCCTCTCTTGCAGAAGAGATTTCACGAAGTGCTTCACAGTAACTCGTAATATCTGTCATAATAACTAAAATATCATAATTTTCTTCAAAAGCTAAATACTCTGCTGCAGTTAGTGCACATCTAGGTGTTGAAATTCTTTCAACAATTGGATCATCAGCAAGGTTGATAAACATAACAACATTTTCACTAACACCAGCTTCTTCAAAACTCTTTGTAAAAAAAGCCGCATCATCATTTTTTATACCAATGGCTGCAAATACAATAGCAAATTTCTTTGAACCATTTTTAAGTTTTGCTTGATTGACAATTTGAGCTGCTAATTCATTATGTGGCATTCCATTACCAGAAAAAAGTGGTAATTTCTGCCCTTTTATAAGAGTGGTAAGAGTATCTATTGTCGATATCCCTGTTTGAATATAATCTCTTGGATACTCCCTAGCAACCGGATTAATAGGCTTTCCATTGATATTATATGTTTTATTACTATAGATTGCTCCTCCACCATCGAGTGGCTTTGCAATACCAGAGAATTTTCTTCCTAAAATCTCCTTAGAAAGACTTATTTCAAAAGGCTTTCCAGTAAAATGAATAGAAGAATTATGCATAGAAAGACCACTCGTTCCTTCAAAAACCTGAGCAATAACCGTATTATTCTCTATTTTTATCACTTTACCCAGTCTCTTTTTGCCTTCTGTATTAATATTTATGATTTCACCATAAGATACATTTTCTATATCATTTAATACAATAAGCGGACCTTCTATCTTATCTATTTGTAAATATTCTTTTCTCATATTAATCCCTATACTTTTCTATTAATTCATCATAAAAACTTCTAACATCATCCATAAGAATATTAAAGGCTTTTAAATCATCATTCTTTATAGTATATTTCATCTTTATCACTTGATTATAAATATCATCATTCTTTATTACAGAAATAGGAATATTATATTTAATACACTCTACTCCTCTTTTATATAAATAATTAATCATCTCTAACATTAAATATTGCTTTTTAATTGGAACATAAGTATCTTCCTTATGAAAAGCATTTTGCTGAAGAAAACCAATTCGGATTACTTTAGCAATCTCTAAAATAAGCCTTTGATCATCTGCAAGAACATCTTCTCCTACTAGCTGAACAATTTCTGAGAGTTTATCTTCTTTATGAAGTATTGACATCATATCAGCTCTAAGACTGAGTACATTTCTCGATACATTTACACTATACCAATCGCTTAGAATCTTTAAATATCCAGAATACGAATCAAGCCAGTTAATCGCAGGATAATGCCTTGCATAAGCAAGTTTTTTATCCAGTGCTAAAAAGTTATTCACAAATCTCTTTGTATTTTCAGTTACAGGTTCAGAAAAATCACCACCAGCAGGGCTTACTGCCCCAATGATTGTAACAGATGCTTCTTTATTAGAAAGCGTTTCCACATAACCAGCTCTTTCATAGAACGCAGCAAGCCTTGATGGAAGATACGCTGGATATCCTTCTTCAGCAGGCATTTCTTCTAGTCTTCCTGAGAGCTCACGAAGTGCCTCTGCCCATCTAGAGGTACTATCAGCCATTATCGCCACATGATAGCCCATATCCCTATAGTACTCTGCCATTGTTATTCCTGTATAAATACTCGCTTCTCTAGCAGCAACAGGCATATTGGATGTATTGGCAATTAGTACGGTTCTTTCCATAATAGAAAACCCAGTTTTTTCATCGATTAATTTTGGAAATTCATGAAGAACATCCGTCATTTCATTTCCTCTTTCTCCACAGCCAATATAAATGATAATATCTGCATCACACCATTTCGCTAGTTGATGCTGCGTCATTGTTTTTCCTGTACCAAAACCACCTGGAATAGCAGCCGTACCACCTTTAGCAATCGGAAAGAAGATGTCAAGTACTCTTTGCCCAGTTAATAGAGGAAGCTGAAGCGCTTTTCTTTCAAACACTGGTCTAGGATTTCTAACAGGCCACTCCTGATATAATTTAATATCCTTTCCATCTATTTTGCAAATCGTTTCATTGATATTATAATCTCCTTCAGAAGCTAAATCAGAAACTTCGCCCTCCACATCGATAGGCACCATAATAATATGCTTTATGAGTTGTGTCTCCTGTACATATCCTATTTCCATTCCTGCCCTAAGATAATCTCCCTCTTTTACTGTAGGAATAAATCGCCAAAGCTTTTCTTCATCAAGGGATATAAGACCTACTCCATTAGGAATCAAATCACCGTATTCATCATATAACTTTTCAAGAGGCCTTTCGATTCCATCAAACATATTTTTTAATAGACCAGGTCCTAATTTAAGAGAAAGTGGTTTATAAGTAGAAACAACTTCTTCACCAATAAATAATCCTTCTGTTTCTTCATATACCTGGATGGTAGCAATATCTCCTTCTAGAGATATAATCTCACCAATCAGTTTATTCTTTCCACACATAACCATTTCACGCATCTTAAATTCTTTCATATTAGATGCCTTTACTACTGGTCCATTGATCATTATTACTTTGCCTTTTATCATTTGATATCACCTTCTTCTACAAGCATATTATAAATAAGATTTCCAATATATATATCTTCATCTTCTATAATAGAATCCAGTGAAAAATCAAGCTTACATTTATTATCTTCAGATATAAAAATAATTCCACCGATCATCTCTTCTACTTTCCCATCCATGCAAGAAAGATTATTCTCCTTACATATTGTGATTATTTCATCTTTAAATGCACTATCTCTTTCATTTACATAAAAAGTAAAACCACCTAAACTTGAGATATCAGAAATATGAGAATAAATAATCCACTTTAAATAATCATAATACTCCTCTGTTTTTACAAACTCTTTTGTATAATCAATCACACCAAGCATAAGAGAATCTATCATTTCTTTTCTCTTCTTTAAAATGGCTCTTCTCTTTTTATTTTTAGCTTCTGATAATCTCTTTTTCTTTTCCAGTTTCACACCATATAAAAGAGATTCTTCATACTCTTTTCTCTCTTTTTCAAGTCCTTCTTTATGCTTAATAAAATCTTCTTCTAATTTAATATCAAGCTCATGAACTCTATTATCATATTCCTTCTGTTTATTATCTATAATCTCTTTTTTAAATAATTTCAGTTTATCATCAACAGTTATCATAATACATCCTATTCTTATATACTAAGTCCTATAGACTCTTTAATATACTTAGTTATAAAATCTTTTTCTACTTCATCAAAAGGTGAAGGAATATCAACAATAAGCGTATGTTTTGCCATAATCTTATAGTCCATAATCTCTTCAAATGCAAGATTCTTTAATGTCTTTGTGATAATGATGATGCCAATTTCTTCATCATCAATAAGCTCTTGTACCTTCTTTAAGAGATATTCCTTATCAGAAATAATCTCACCTGCTATACCAGCAAGCTTAAGTCCTGTTACCGTCTCTTCATTATCACTTAATAAATACGATTTCATTATAATTTACCAATGATAAGGATTGAAATAATAAGTCCATATATTGCAATACCTTCTGCTAGTCCAACAAATATAAGAGTCTTACCTAAGATCTTAGGATTTTCTGAAACGGCACCAAGTGCAGAAGAACCAACTGAACCAACGGCAATACCAGTTCCTATTGTTGCAAGTCCTGTAGCCAGTGCTGCACCTAAATAACCAAGTCCTAAACTGTTTCCTGATGCAGAGGATGCTGCTTTTACTGCTTCATCAGCATAAATATAATCTATACCAATAATAGACATAGCAACAACCATCAGTGGCACAAATGCTGCTACATTAAAGGTAAGAACCTTTTTTACCATTTTTTTTGATTTTTCATCATCCTTTATTAGATAATATACACCAAATCCTATTGTTAATATAACAATTAATGCATTTAATATTACAATATACTTCATTTTATACCTCCTAATTTTGCTGGTGTAAACGCTATGCCATCACCATCATAATATTTACTAAACATTTCATAATACACAAGCCTTAGCCCTTGTATTAAAACAATAAGTCCTTCTAGTCCAATGACTATTACAT
>PDWI01004928.1_pt1 | contig 23219 bp, 20 predicted proteins | sample 1430891 | NCBI WGS metagenome assembly PDWI01 (sample SAMN01162508, study PRJNA174530) | Oral metagenome, whole genome shotgun sequencing project. | biome: Marine environment; feature: Marine mammal; material: Swab sample of the gingival sulcus; isolation source: swab sample of gingival sulcus... | reverse complement strand
GATATCATGAAAAATACTTAGATGAAAAATCAAACATTTACCTTGTTGGTATCAATTTTGATGAAGAGAAAAGAAATGTTTGTGAGTTTGAGTGGGAGAAGATAAGCAATTAGCCTTTTTAATCTTAAAAAGGCCAGATTGATTTGATTAGTTTTGAACCCCAAGGTTTTTTAGTGCTTCGTTCTATTTCGCCTTGAGTTTTGTATAAAATTTTTGCATCTGCTATGTATTTTGAGTCGATTTGATTGGCTTGAGATATGTCGTAAGGTCTTATGACTCCGCTGATTTGGACGATCTGTTTTTCGCCGTTGATTAAAAGTTCTCGTCCGCCAGATATGAAGTAGTTTCCATTGTTTAAAACTTTTATGATTCTAGCTGAGATTGTGGTTGTAAAATTTTCATTTCTAGTGTTTGAACCTCCTCCGCTAAACGAGCTTGATGAGTTTGTTTTAAAGCCAATATTTCCAAATTTATTTAAAGTCTTTGCCAAAGTCGAAACCACGGGAGCTTTTCCTTCATTTGTGATGAGTCCTGCACCTAAAGAGTCTTGATTTTCGTCATTTATGCTTTTGCTTGCTTGTGAGCTTTGGGCTATGGTTTCGCTGATGACGACGGTTACTATGTCATTTACATTCATGGCTTTTCTGTCTGAAAATAAAGGATTGTCCCCTCTACCATATAAACTACCAGCATTTGAGATGTTTGCTCGTGGTCTTTTTGGTGGCAATTCCTCGACATACTCAGGTGGCTTCATGTTTATTTTTGGGTCAGCCGATGGGGTTGCACAAGCACTAAATAGCACTAAAATTAATAAAAGTAAGCTCTGTTTTAATCTCATGTTTTCTCCTAAAATCCCTATTTTACTATATTTATGTAAATTAAGCAAAAATAATTCCAATTTTTTATATTTATTTATTAACAATAAAGAAGAAAAAGGATAAAATTTTTTTATATTATTTATAAAGGATTATCATGAAAGGTTTATATTTAAGCAGTTCAAAAGATATCAGCGATGATTTATTGCCACTATTAAAAAAGAATTTTAATAGTGTGGCAGTTTTTTATCCTATGGGCGATAATGCATGTTTGAGTTTTGCTAAAACTAAGCAAATTTTAGCCGAGGGAGATGAGTTTAAATTTTATAAAACTTTAATCAAAGAGTTTAAGACATTGCAAAATTCTCATGATTTTGTGCTTTGTGTAGGTGTTGGCACGAAAGATTTGGACAAGCAAATTGCTAAAAATTTAGGTATAGTTTATGCAAGTGTTTTAGAAGATAGTGACGATATCATGAACGATATTAAGCTAGAATTACTAGACATTAAAAAGCATTCTTGTACGCATTTTGCGTCATTTGTTTTAAATTCTAGTAAAGATTTTTCTTGTTTTAATTCGGTTTTCACGGATTTTAACGATGTTTCAAGTTTGTTTAAAAAAGAGTTTAAAACTCCGCTAACTCCTTGCATGTTTGAGTATGAATTATTTGCAAAAGCGAAGCAAAAAAATTCTCACATTGTATTGCCAGAAAGTGCAGACGATAGAATTTTGCAAGCCGCGTCCCAACTTTTAAGTGAGCAAATAGCTAAAATTACGCTTTTAGGAGTGAAAGAAGATATCGAAAAAAGAGCTAAGCAGTTAAATATAGATTTAAGCGGGGCAAATTTTATCGACCCGCAAAATTCAGAGTTTAGCGACGAGTTTGCAAATGTGTTTTTTGAGCTTAGAAAATCAAAAGGCATCAGCTTAGACGATGCTAAAAAAGCCATGAGTGATTTTAATTATTTTGCTACTATGATGGTGCATTTAGGTCATGCTGATGGTATGGTTTCAGGTGCCATTGGTACGACTGCTGATACCATCAGACCCGCACTTCAAATCATTAAAACAAAGCCAAATGTTAGCATAGTTTCAAGTATATTTTTGATGTGTTTAGACACTGAAGTGTTTGCTTTTGGAGATTGTGCGGTCAATCCAGACCCAAATAGCGAACAATTAGCACAAATCGCTTTAACTTCAGCCGCTACAGCTTCACTTTTTGGACTTGACCCAAAAGTTGCTATGCTCTCATATTCGACTGGAAGTTCGGGCAAAGGCGAAGCAGTCCAAAAGGTAAAAGATGCACTTGAGATCGTCAAAAAAGCTGATAGTAGCTTAAAAGTTGATGGTCCGTTGCAATTTGATGCAGCCATAGATAAAGGCGTGGCAAGCAAAAAAATGCCTCAAAGCAAAGTCGCAGGCGAGGCAAACACTTTCATTTTTCCAGACTTAAACGCGGGAAATATAGGATATAAAGCAGTACAAAGAACGGCAAATGCCATTGCGATTGGTCCGATTTTGCAAGGACTTAAAAAGCCAGTAAATGACCTAAGTCGAGGTTGTCTAGTAAAAGACATAGTAAATACGATAGCGATTACAGCATTACAAGGAGAATAGAGATGAAAATATTAGTATTAAATTCGGGAAGCTCATCGATTAAGTTTCAACTTTTTTTGATGGAAGAGGAAAAATCAGTAGCATCAGGCTTAGTAGAAGCCATAGGAGATGGGGTAGGTAAGATTACGATTAAGGATTTGGTAAATGACAAAAAAGAGGTAAAAGAACTCGAGATCAAAGACCATGAACACGGATTAAATATAGTCCAGCAAATGCTAAAAGATATGAATATTTTAGACTCCCTCGATACTCTTGATGGCATCGGTCACAGGGTAGTTCAAGGTGCTGATCTTTACACTAATCCAACTTTGATAACCAAAGAAGTCATCGAAGGGATAGACAAAGTTTCTCCATTAGCCCCACTTCACAATCCTGCAAACCTTAATGGCATAAAAACAGCTTTAAAACAAGCTCCTCATGTGCCAGAAGTTGCGGTTTTTGACACTGCTTACCACCAAAGTATGCCACCTCGTGCTTATATGTATGCGATTGGTTACGATATGTACGAAAAGCATAAAATTAGAAGATATGGTTTTCATGGAACAAGTCACTATTTTGTGGCAAAAACTGCTGCTAAACATTTGGGCATTGATTTTGATAAATTTAACGCCATTACACTTCACTTAGGAAATGGTGCGAGTATAAGTGCTATTGAAAATGGAAAAAGCGTGGATACTTCTATGGGATTTACTCCACTTGAAGGACTTGTCATGGGTACAAGAAGTGGCGATATCGACCCTTCAGTGTTAAATTATATGGCACAAAAAACAGGGTATGATTTGGATAAATTAAACAACTATTTAAACAAAGAGTGCGGATTTAAGGGGCTTTGCGGAAATGGGGATCTAAGAGATGTTGAAGCTTTGATGGAAAAAGGCGACAAAAAAGCCATTATAGCTTATGATATCATGACATATAGACTTAAAAAATACATTGGTGCATATTATGCTATCTTAAAGCGAGTGGATGCCATAATCTTCACAGGTGGAGTTGGCGAAAATTCTGACATTACAAGGCTAAAAGTGTGTAGCGACATGGAGCATTTTGGCATAGAATTTGACGAAAAAATAAACGCTATTAGACAAGATGGCATAGTTGAGCTTAGCAAAGCAACTTCAAAAATAAAAGTGCTAAAAGTTCCAACAAACGAAGAGCTAGAAATCGCACTTCAAACCAAAAAAGTAATCGAAGAAAACAGATAATATTTTGTCATGTAAAGGGGATTTTCTCCTTTACATCGGCATTTGTTAAACTCTCATGAGATAATTTTTAAGACGCATTCAGTCAATACCCATAAATATCGTTTAAATTGATATAAGTTTAAATTGGTATAATATAGTTTAATTTTCAAAAAAGGTTTATTGTTGTTAAGAGATATATTTTTAATTATAAGCATGATAATATTTTTTTATTTGGGCGTTTCTACCATATTTAGTGATCCAAATTTTGTAGGTAGTCTCGGGGCAAATTTGGGCTTAGTAAATGCTAAACTTTTTGGCTATATTGCTTTTGTCTATCCATTTGCAATCGCGGGTTTTTTGCCTGTTGTTTTTCGCATAGAGAAGTTTGTTTTAAGAGTATTTGAGATCATATTATCATCATCTTTGCTTTTTGTTGATATTTTGATCATACAAGCTGCTTTAGTTAGCGGAAAATTGCAAGGCTTGATCGGTGCTAGTATCGTTGAGATGCTGCAAAGTTTCATAGGGACGATAGGTATATGGCTTTTTATTATTTTAATAAGTTTATTGTCGTCGATTATTTTATTTGATTTGGATTTGCAAACTATTTTTAGAAAAATATTTTCATTTAAAAATAAATTTTTGCCCGCAAAGTTTGATTTTGCCGTTAAAACCACACAACATGAACCTCAAGCAAAAAAAGAAGAACCAGCCTTTATCATAGAAGAGCAGACAAGTGATGATGCTATGCAAACTCCTGCACAATCAATGCAAGATGATGATGAAGAAGAAGAGATAATCATAGCACAAATCACCGAAAACGAACCAGAAAAAAGTGTTCATGAAACGCAAGAGATAACCCAAGACATCATCATAGAAGAGCAACAAGAAGATACTGCTTCATCGCAAGAGAAAAAGCCAAAGCAACGCTTAAATGTTTTAAGCGAAGTTGAAGAAAATAAAAAACTTTTAGAGAGTTTAGAAAAAGGCGATATTAAAAAACCAAAAGATTTTACTTTGCCGACTTTAAATTTTTTAGCAGGGCAACCTAAGTCCAATTCAAAAGTGAGCGAAAGTGAGATTGATCAAAAAATCTCAGACCTGCTTGAAAAGCTTAAAAAATTTAAAATAGACGGAGATGTAGTAAGGACTTACGCGGGACCAGTAGTAACGACTTTTGAGTTTCGTCCAGCAGCTCACATTAAAGTATCAAAAATCCTAACACTTCAAGATGATTTAGCTATGGCTTTAAAGGCTCAAACTATTCGTATCCAAGCACCAGTACCAGGAAAAGATGTAGTAGGCATAGAGATACCAAATAAACACATCGATACGATATATCTTAAAAGTGTGCTAGATAGCGACATTTTCAAAAACTCTTCGTCTCCTTTGACTATAGCATTAGGAAAAGATATCGTTGGAAATCCTTTTGTAACCGATCTAAAAAAGCTTCCTCATTTGCTTATAGCGGGAACTACAGGAAGTGGAAAAAGTGTAGGCATCAATGCTATGCTTTTAAGTTTGCTTTATAGAAATTCGCCAGAGACTCTAAGGCTTCTCATGATAGATCCAAAAATGTTAGAATTTTCTATGTACAATGACATTCCACATCTGCTAACACCTGTGATAACCCAGTCCAAAGAGGCGGTGGCAGCTTTGGCAAATATGGTTTCAGAAATGGAAAGACGATATACTATCATGAGTCAATCTAAGACTAAAAATATAGAAAGCTATAACGAAAAAGCCTCAAAAGAAGGCTTAGCTACTATGCCTTATATAGTCATCATCATCGATGAGTTAGCAGATCTCATGATGACAAGCGGAAAAGATGTGGAATTTTATATCTCAAGGCTTGCACAAATGGCAAGAGCTGCGGGAATACACTTGCTTGTAGCTACTCAAAGACCATCTGTTGATGTCGTTACAGGGCTTATAAAGGCTAATTTGCCTTCAAGAATTAGTTTTAAAGTTGGTTCAAAGATAGATAGTAAAGTAATACTCGATAGCTATGGGGCTGAAAGTTTATTAGGAAGAGGAGATATGCTTTTTACACCTCCGTCAAGTCCAAGCGTGATAAGACTTCATGCACCATTTGCAAGTGAAAAAGAGATCGATCTTGTTGTTGAATATCTTAAGACTCAAGGCGAACCCATGTATGATAAAAGCTTTTTAAAAGATCCAAATGCTAGTGAATTGGACGCTGATTTTGATAGTAGTGATATTGATGAGCTTTATGAATCAGCAAAATCGATCGTACTTGAAGAGCAAAAAACTTCTATTAGCTATCTTCAAAGACGCCTAAGCATAGGATACAATAGAGCCGCAAACATCATCGAACAACTAGAAAAAATGGGAGTTTTAACCCCTCCAAATTCGAAGGGGCAACGAGAGATAGTTTAAGGCATTAAAGCCCTTATTATAACTCTTACAGGGTAGAAAATATAATTTGAAATCGGCGTGGCTATGATCAAAATCAGTAATACCATGCCATATTTTTGATATTCAAAAAGTTTGTTTGCTAAGTTTGTAAGTCCAAATTTTGCTAGAAAAAATCCAAGAGCATTAAAGCCATCAAGTGGTGGTATTGGAAGCAAGTTAAAAAACGCTAAAACGACATTTATGCTAATGATTTGATATAAAAGCATGATTAAAATAGCTATCTCTAAACTATTTTCTTGCAAACTAAGTCCATTTAAAATCAAAGCCGAGCTAAGAGCTAGTGTGGTATTATAAGTTATGCCAGCTAATGCTACATAAATGGCCGCTAAATAGCCACCATTTCGTATAACTATGCTCATATTTACAGGTACAGGCTTAGCCCAACCAAATAAAAAACCAGCATTACTAATGTAAAGTAAAGCAGGAACGATAACTGTACCCATCAAATCCACATGGCGGATCGGATTTATGCTAAGTCTATTTTCATTTTTTGCAGTATTATCTCCATATTTATAAGCGACAAATCCGTGCATGATCTCATGACCAACCACAGCTACTATTAAAGCTATAATCATAGGAAGGGCGTTTATTATGCTAAATAAATTAAAACTATCCATTTAAGTTGCCTTTGAAAATTAATATTTTTTGGCAGATTTTATGAAATTTTTATCAGTTTGAATAGTAGATATAAACCTTCCAACTCTATCCCATCTAACAACATATTTGTTTTTATCATTTTTAAGTTTTGAATCGCTATTCCAACTAAAATAGATAAACCAAGGCTTACCAACGATGTGAGAATATGGAACCGAACCCCAAAAACGGCTATCGTTTGAGTTGTCTCGATTGTCTCCCATCATGAAGTACTCATCTTTAGGAACTTTAAAGTAAAAAGCATTAAAATTTATATTTTCATTTAAAATAGGCAAATTGTCTAAAAATATCGGTTTCATGATAAAAGCATTTTGCATCAAATAAACATACATATTTGCCATTGTATCTATACTTTTTTCATAGTGAATACCTGGATATTTGCTCATGTAAGGATTTTTTACCCACAATTTTCCGTTTAAACTGATGACTTTTTCTTTAGGATAAGTTTTTTTGATATATTCATCTCCTTCAAAAAAGTGCAAATATAAAGTCTTGTTTGCATAAATAATCTCATCTCCGCCAACAGCCACACATCGTTTAACATAGTGTTGTTTTGGATTTTTTGGGTAGCGAAAAACGACTATATCTTCTCTTTTTGGACCTTCTCCATTTATCAAATGTCCATTGCCTCTAAAATCGGGCAATAAAGGGATTTCAAGCCAAGGAAGATGAGGTGTTGGAATGCCATATGAAAATTTTTTAACAAACAGATGATCGCCTACTAAAAGCGTATTTTTCATACTTCCGCTAGGAATAACAAATGCCTGTGCGACAAAAAATATTACAAATAAAACTATGATAATCGTACCTGTCCATGAATTGGAAAATTGATATAATTTTTTTAATTTTTCTTTCAAAATTTAACCTTTCTGTTTTGCTGATTTGATTGTGTTTTCTAAAAGCATAGCTATAGTCATGGGTCCAACTCCGCCAGGAACTGGTGTGATAAATGAGCATTTTGGTGCAACATTGGGAAAATCTACATCTCCGACAATTTTGCCATTTTCAAGTCTATTTATGCCCACATCGATAACAATTGCTCCGTTTTTTACCATATCAGCTTTTAATAGATTTGCCTGTCCTACAGCAACAATGATGAGGTCTGCGTTTTTTGTGTAAAAGGCTAAATCTTTTGTTTTGCTATGCGTTATGCTCACAGTTGCTCTGGCATTTAAAAGCAAGTTTGCCATAGGTTTTCCAACGATATTACTAGCTCCTATTATACAAGCATTTAATCCTTTTACATCAATTTTATACTCATCTAAAAGCTTCATGATACCAAGTGGAGTACAAGCTACAAAACTATCTTTATTTTGTGACAATTTACCGACATTGACTGCTTTAAAGCCATCGACATCTTTATTTAAACTAATAGCTTCTAAAATTCTATCGGCATTTAAATGGTTTGGAAGTGGAAGTTGTACTAAGATGCCGTGAATTTTATCGTTTTCATTTAACTCTTTGATGATATTTAAAAGCTCATCTTCTTGTGTAGATTTATCCAAATTTATGCGTTTTGAATATATCCCAACGCTCTCACAAGCTTTATCTTTCATTCTTACATAAGTTTGACTTGCTAGATCGTCTCCTACTAAAATGACTGCAAGTCCTGGTATGATGTTTTGTTTTTTTAATTCTTTACATTCATGATTTAATTTTTCTTTTATGGTATTTGAAAATGCTTTACCATCAATTAATTTCATTTTCTTCCTTTGTTTTATTAGCTATTAATTACACTTTATCTATAATTATAACAAATAACGACTAACGAGTATTTAATGAGAAAAATTTTTTTTATTTTTTTATTGTTAAGCGATCTAATTTATGCACAAGATTTTATTACGCCTTATGAATATGGCAAAATGCTATATCAAAATCCACGAGGAATAGGGTGTGATAAATGTCATGGGATAAAAGGCGAGGGCAAAGTGATAGCTACTTATAAATCCAAAGGCAAGACAAAAAAGCTTACCGCTCCGCCTCTTTATAGTGTTAATGAAAAAAAATTTTTAAAAGCTATGAAGAAAAAAAGCAAAATTATGCCAAAATATTTTCTAACAAGAGATGAAATGAAATCATTATATTATTATATTTACAAAAATAAAACAAAGGAAAAAAAATGAATTTTGAACAATCAAAATTGGCTTTTAAACAAGCTAAAGAGGTTATTTCTGGCGGAGTTAATTCGCCTGTTAGGGCATTTTGTGGAGCAAATATTACACCGCCATTTATACACAAAGGTGAGGGTGCTTATTTGCATGATATTGATGGAAATAGATATATTGATTTTGTGCAAAGTTGGGGTCCGCTTATTTTTGGGCATTGTGATAAAAGCATCGAACAAGCTGTCATGCAAGCGGTTAAGAGTGGTTTGAGTTTTGGAGCACCGACACAGATCGAGACTGATTTAGCGAAGATGATTTGTGAATTATTTACCAATATTGACGAGGTTAGATTTGTAAGTAGTGGAACTGAAGCTACCATGAGTGCCTTGCGTTTGGCTCGTGGTGTTACTAAAAGAGATGATATTATAAAATTTACAGGTTGTTATCATGGGCATAGTGATAGTTTATTGGTTCAAGCTGGAAGTGGGGCAACTACCTTTGGAAGTCCTAGCAGTCCTGGAGTGCCAAGTGATTTTACAAAACATACTCTTTTAGCGACCTACAATGACATAAAAAGCGTCGAGAAATGCTTTGAAAATTCAAGCGATATAGCTTGTGTGATAATTGAGCCGATAGCTGGAAATATGGGCTTAGTTCCAGCGGATGAAGAGTTTTTAGAGGCTTTGAGAAAACTATGTGATAAACACGGAGCTTTACTTATATTTGATGAAGTCATGAGCGGATTTAGAGCAGGGCTAAAAGGGGCACAAACTTATAGTAAAGTGGTGCCTGATATTGTTACTTTTGGTAAAGTCATAGGTGGAGGTATGCCTGTGGGAGCATTTGGAGCAAATAAAACTATCATGAGCGAGCTTTCGCCTAATGGTGCTATTTATCAAGCTGGAACTTTGAGTGGAAATCCAGTTGCCATGAATGCTGGATTTGCGTCTCTTAAAAAGATTTTACATGATAAAAGTATTTATCAAAGATTGGAATTTTTGGCTAAAAAATTAACCGATGGAATGCGAATTTTAGCACAAAAACATGACATAGATTTGCAAGTGGGCTATAGAGGAAGCATGTTTGGATTTTTCTTTAATGCAAAAGAAGTAAAAAATTTCGATGATGCTTTAAAATCTGACACCAAACGATTTGCTCTTTTTCATGAGCAAATGCTTAAAAAAGGTGTATATTTTGCTTGTTCTCAATTTGAAACAGGCTTTATAAGTACTGTCATGACAGAAGAGATGATAGAAGAAGTATTGCTTAAAATAGATGAGGTTTTTAAGAACTTATGAGTGAAAACAAGACAAAAATAGGCAAGGTAATCGGAGCTGCTGACTCGCTATCTTTAGGCATCTCCATTGTCGTTGCTGTGTTGATGGGGGTGGGTATTGGATTGCTTTTCAAAAAATTTACAGGGCTTTCATGGACGCTTTGGATAGGCGTTTTTTGGGGAATTAGTGCTGCTATTTTAAATGTTTATAAGGTGTATAAAAGCCACTCTAAAGAACTTGAAAAGTTAAAAGATAGATTTGATTATAGCCAAAAAGATGAGGATGAGGATTGAGAGGGATTTTAAATACTTATTTAGTGTTTGATGGACTTTTGATTTTATTTTCACTTTATATGGGAGGGGTTTGGCTATTGAATACTCAAATAGCCTTTATAGGCTCTATGCTTGTGGTTTTTAGCTCTTTTTTAGGGTATAAAAATTTGGTACAAAATACTCAAATTTCTTTAAGCGAAGAGGATTTTGAACATGAAGATAAAGATATTATAAAAAAAACTAAAAAGTCTATAAGCACTTTTAAATCCACTTTTTCGCTTTTTCGCCTTTTCGCTTATGGTTTTTTGGTAGTTAGTTTTTTGTGGCTAAATCGCCATGAAATGTTGCAAATACAAGCATTTTTGATAGGTCTTAGCATTTTGCCAATTGGAAGTTTGTTTTTAGCTTTTAAGAAAAATAAAACTACTTTTTCTTAATCTCAAATCGCTGCGGTCTTAAGGTCATCTCGCTTACATTTGCTTTAAATTTTATGCACTCAAGTACCATATTTGCGATATCTTCAGGCAGTAAAAAACTATCTTCTTTTTCGCTTGGTTCAAAATGAAGTGATGAGAAAAAATCACTCTTTGTAATATCTGGATTTATATTTGTCACTCTAACCCCGCTTTTTCGTACCTCTTCAAACAAACTTAAGCTAAAAGCTCTAAGTCCTGTTTTGCTGGCTGTGTAAAGTGCTGAAAATTTTGAGTGTTTTAAAGCTTCAATTGAAGAGATTGTAACAATATGCCCTTTTGTTTGTTTTAGGTTTCTTAAAAGCATAGAGGTAAGCAAAATAGGGGCTGTGAGATTTACACTGATAAGTTTTATGATGTTATCAGGAGATGTTTGTTCAAGTGGCTCAAAGATCCCAAATCCTGCGTTTAAAACTAAAACATCTAGTGGCGTTTTTATATCACTTACTTCTTCTTGTACGGCTTTAAAGTCTTGCAATCTTGAGCTAAAAGGTATAATTTCATAATTATTTTGTGCTAAGATATCTGCTATGGCTTTGCCTATACCACTACTAGAACCTGTAACGAGAGCTTTCATTTTTTTTGCCTTAAAATATCTAAATTTGCATCATAAAGCTTGGTTTTTACATCAAAAAGTCCCAAAATTGTACTAAAAACATAGTCATGAGTATATTTTTTGTCTGTATTTATATCTTTATATCTATCGTCGCTAAACCACATAAAGCTTGCCACATGAGTTTGTTCCTCTGGTGCCATGAAGTAGGGCAATCCGTGTAAATATAAGCCTTTTTCACCCAAACTTTCTCCATGATCGCTTACATAAAACAGACTAGTGCTAAACTTATTTTTATAAGTTGATAAAAAATCTATGCTTTTTGATAAAAAATAATCCGTATAAAGCAAGGCATTGTCATAAGCGTTTGAAACCTCTTCTTTGGTGCAATTTTCTAGCTGATTTGTTTTGCAAACGGGTTTAAATTTTTCAAATTCTTTTGGATATCTTTTATGATAAGATGGTCCGTGATTTCCCATCTGGTGAAATACTATTAAAACATTTTTGCTTTCATGGGCTTTGATAAATGTATCTAAATCTTTTAGCATATCTTCATCTTTGCACTCTTTAGCATTACAAGTTATTTTTTTATAATCCACTCTTAATGCCACGCCTTTTGAGTCTGAATTGTTATCTATCCATAAAACTTTCACACCCGCTTTAGATAAAATGTCAAGTACATTTTGCGTATAATACGCCTTTTGGTCATCATAGTCATCTTTTGTAAAATATGAAAACATACAAGGTACGCTAATAGCTGTACTTGTGCCACATGAGTACATATTTGGAAAATTTAAAATCGCTTTTTTTTCAAGTAAGGGGTTTGTTTTTTTAGTATATCCATTAAGAGAAAATCGATCTGCCCTTGCCGTTTCTCCTACGACCATGAAGACTAAAGAGTTTTTATCTCTTTGGTTTAAAGTTGGATTTTGTGTGAGGATTTGAAAGGTGTTTTGTTTGTTTGAAGCTAAATTTATGCCAAATTTTACACTGCTATATATCCAATATGTAGGGTTTGTGTAGTATCTTAAGGGCTTGTGTTCTCTAAAAAAAGAGGCAAAAAATTTGCTAAAACTTAAGGCTAAAATTGTTAAAATGCTAAAGGATATAATTAAAGATTTGAGCTTAAATCGGATCGGTTTTTCGTATGATATCGGTAGTTTATAGATGAAAATGCTTGGCAAAATTCCTAACAAAACAACATAAATAACAAGTTTAAATGAAAAAAGTTCAAGGCTTTCATTTGGATTTGTTTGCAAGATATTTCGTATCATTTCGTCATTGATGATAACATTGTAAGTATCTTGAAAATAAGCCACACCTGATGAGATTAAAAACAATATTATGAGCGAAAATTTTGTACTAAATTTATAAGCTATTAAACTGAGTAGAAAAAAGATAAAAAAGCATAAAAACGCTATGATGCAAAGAAAAAAACACAAATTATTTGTTTGTGATAGATCATAAGCTAAAGCTATATTGCTAAAAAATGCAAAATTGTAAAAAGCTACAAAAAATATGCTAACAAAAAAAAGTACTCTGTATTGATTTATCATGAGGGCAATTTTATCATATTAAAGTAAATTTTGTAAATTTTTTGTCATTTGCAAGCCACATTTAATCCCGCTAGCCCAAGCCCAGTGTAGATTGTACCCGCCACAATCGCCGTCTATGTCGATGATCTCTCCACTAAAATATAGATCTTTTATGATTTTTGATTGCAAAGTTTTTGCATCGATTTGTGTCGTATCTACCCCACCACTAACAACTTCACTGTTGTCAAACCCTTTTGTGTCTATAGGAGTATATGTAAGATTTTTTAAGTGATAGATAATGCTTTTTATCTGTTTTTGACTTAAATTTTTTGCTAAAATATTTTTGTTTATATGTGCATTTTTTAGCACTAAAATAGCGAGTTTTTTATTCATGATGGCATTTAGACTAAGATATATTTCTCTATTTGGACAATTTTTTATGAGTTCGTTTAATGTTTTTGCTATTTTTTGTTTGCTAAAGTCTGGTAAAGTGTCGATAATGATTTGGATAAATTTGTGCAAATTTTTTGCTACTATACGGCTAATATCAAGAATTGCCGAACCTGAAATACCATAATTTGTAATCAACACATCTTTTGTTACGCTTAAAACTTCTTCATGATTGATTCTTAATCTAACTAAGCCTTTAAATTTTACCCCACTAGCAAAAGAATAATCTTCTTTACAAATTAGTTGTACTAGTGATGGATAAAGAGGTGTAATATCGTGTTTTAGGGATTTTGCAAGTTCATATCCACTATGGGTTCCGCCCAATTTTTGCATAGCACAACTTCCGCATGAAAGCAATACTTTATCCGCTTTATATCTATTTTTTTCATCTTTTAGATAAAAGCATTCTTTTTTTTCTATATTTAAAATTTTCGTGTTTAAGTGTATATTTGCATTTAAATTTTTTATCTCATGAGTTAAAATATCGACTATGCTTGATGATTGTAACGATAAAGGAAAGCATTTGTTTTGATTTGTCGTCAAGTAAATACCCAAAGTTTTGAAAAACTCTTCACATTTGTAAAAATCAAAATTTTTTAGCGTTTCATGAGCGAAATTTGGATTTGTGCTGTGATAGTTTTTGATATTTATATGTTTATTTGTAATGTTGCATCTTCCATTTCCTGAGGCTAATATTTTTTTTCCCAATTTATTGTTTTTTTCAAATATATCAACCTTAGCACCATTTTTTAGTGCTACAATTCCAGCCATCAATCCAGATGCTCCACCTCCAATAATCGCTATGTTCATGAAAATCCTAATATATTTTTACTATTTTGTTAATATTTTATAGAAATTTAGTTTAAATTAAGATAATTTAACATATAATAATGATAATAGTTTTTAATTTACTGAAAAAGGAGTTATCATGAAATCAAATTTGATAGATCAAAATGGTTGTACTTGCTAGATAAGGATGTAAAGAGTAGGTATTTAAATGATATATTTCAACTCTACATCTCTATATTTTTTATATCTTAATAGCTTTGGAGGGTTTTCACTTTAAGGTTTTTGTCAGTGTTATAAAAAAAAATAATTAAAATACTTATTTATTTTTATGATATTTAGGATAAATTTTATCTTTTTTATAAGACAAAATTTAGGTCTTTTTAAGTTTATAATTTAAAGATTGCTATTTTTGTAACATGATGAAGCAATAAATAATTAAATTTATAATAATTTCTCTCCATAAGTTAAAATTAATCTATATTTCTATATACTTTCATTAAGAGTATTTTTTTACTTGTTATTTTTAATCTTGTTCTTAGTTTAATCTTCATAATATGCTTGAAGAGCTATACAGAGTTAGCGTAAATAACACTACAATTAAGAAGGTTTGACTAGTTTTATATCTCAATGAAAGGAGAAAAAATGATGCTCAAAGCTTTGAAAGGTAGGGTTTTTTATCTTGTTGATGATCCTTATATTGTCGGAGATGATAAAGCGTATTGTTTTTTAGAAAATGGTGCCATTATCATAGAAAATGGCAAGATAAAAGAAGTAGGGGACGCTAGTAAAATTCTAAATGGATTTGATGGTGAGATAGATGTTTATGGTGCAGATGAGATCATCATGCCAGGCTTTATTGACTCACATTTACATTTTCCTCAAACACAGATGATAGCTTCTTATGGAAAACAATTGTTAGATTGGCTAAATAATTACACTTTTGTTGCAGAGCAACAATTTGCTTCTAAATCACACGCAGATAAAATCGCAAAAATGTTTTACAAACAACTTATCAAAAATGGTGTTACGACTGCGATGGCGTACTGTAGTGTTCATCCTCAGTCAGTAGATGCATTTTTTGAAGAGGCCTGTAGATACAACATGAGAATGATAGGCGGTAAGGTCATGATGAGCAGAAACGCTCCGCTAGAACTTACAGCGACTCCAGAGCAGTCTTACAAAGATAGTAAAGCTTTGATCGAAAAATGGCATAATAAAGGTCGAAATCATTATGCAGTAACTCCAAGATTTGCCATAACCTGTCCCGCTGAAGAGCTTGAGTATGCAAGTGATCTTATGAAAAGTTATGACAAGCTTTATATGCAAACTCATTTAAGTGAAAATAAAGACGAAATTGCTTTTACTATGTCTTTATTTCCAGAGCGAAAAAATTATACTGATATTTATGAGTATTACGGACTTTTAGGTAAAAGGTGTGTTTTAGGGCATGTTATTCATACAACTGAAGAAGAGCTTCAAGTCTTAAGCAAGACAGGTACCGTTATAGCTCACTGTCCAACTTCAAATGGTTTTTTAGGTAGCGGACTTTTAAATATCGAACGAGCAAAAAGAGAGGATAGGCGAGTTCATGTAGGACTTGCTTCTGATGTAGGAGCAGGGACTAGTTTTTCACCACTTCAAACGCTAGGAGAAGCTTATAAAGTAGCACAACTTCAAGGTCAGTCTCTGTCTTCAGTTAAAGGTTTTTATCTATCGACTTTAGGAAATGCAAGAGCTTTGCAACTAGAAGATAAAATCGGCTCATTTAAGCAAAATAGTGATGGAGATATTGTAGTGCTTACAAATAAAGGTACGCCTTTTATGGAGTTTCGTCAAACTTATTCAAAAGATATTTTAGAAGAGTTATTTGTCCAAATGACTTTAGGTGATGATAGAAGTATAAAAGTAGTTTATAGTGCGGGAGAGAAAATTTACCGCGACAATCAAGTTTATTATGTAAATTAATAAAATCTATTTAAAGGAGTAGAAGATGGATTTGTTCAAACTTAAAGAACATAACACTTCAGTCAAACAAGAGTTGAGTGCTGGTTTAACCACATTCTTATCTATGGTATATATCGTGCCATTAAATGCAATAATCATGAGTAAAGCAGGTATGCCTATGGATGCACTTGTAACCGCAACTGCATTATTTACTTTGATAGCTACTATTGGTAATGGTTTGTGGGCAAATACGCCTATGGGTCTTAGTGTTGGTATGGGCTTAAATGCGTATTTTACATTTGGTCTTTGCATAGGTCAAAAGATGCCTTGGCAAACCGCCTTGGGTGTAGTTTTTATTTCAGCTGCCATATTTACAGCTCTTTCATTTACAAATTTTCGTATTTGGATAATAAAATCAATTCCGCTTGACTTAAGACGAGCTATCAGTGCTGGTATTGGTGCTTTTATATGTTTTATTGGTTTAAAAGAGATGGGTGTAATTGTTGATAATCCTGCTGTTTTAGTAGGACTTGGACATTTAAGCGAACCAACTGTTTTGGTCGGAATTATAGGAATTATCATAACTATAGGCTGTTTTGTCATGAATATTCCAGCTGCTTTTATCGTGGCAATTTCTATTACTTCGATAATCGGTTGGGCATTTGTTGATGCTTATAAGCTTCCTGAAGCAGTATTTTCTATGCCAGCTTCGATCTCGCCAATATTTGGACAACTCGATATAGGTGCGGCTTTTAATATAGCATTTTTGCCATTTATCATTACATTTTTTGTAACTCACCTATTTGATAGTATCGGTACATTAACAGGAGTTGGTACAAGAGCTGGAATCTTTAAAGAAGATGAAGAGAGTATGAAAAAACTAGCTCGTTCATTAAATGCAGATGCAAGTGCTAGTATGTTAGGAGCTGTTGGTGGTACTAGTACGATAACCGTTTTTGCTGAGAGTGCAAGTGGTGTTGAGGCTGGTGGTAAAACAGGTTTGACAGGTGTATTTACAGGTTTGTTTTTCATTCTTACTCTGTTTTTATTGCCACTATTTAAAGCAATTCCTTCAAATGCGATTTATCCAATCTTAGTCATGGTTGGTATTTTGATGTTTAGTGAGCTTGGCAAATTAGACTATAATGACTTTGCGATATCAATATCAGCATTTTTCACAGTTATCATGATGCCACTTACTTATTCAATTACAAATGGTTTAAGTTGTGGATTTGTTTTTTACATCTTAGTTAGATTATTTCAAGGAAGATTTAAAGATATAAACTCAGGGGTTATAACCTTAGCTGTAATAAGCCTACTAGCCCTAATTTCAACTTCTGCACCAGAAATTTTAAAATTTGGCTAATTAAATAAAATATCGTGTGTGATTATCATGCATTTTTTTTTTTTTTTTTTTGTTATAATTGAAAAATCTATTAGCAAAGAGTATAGATAGTTTCACATTTTAAGGATGCCACATGAAAAAATATGTGCTAAGTTTGGTAGTATTGGTTGCTTTACTAGGTTGTGGAAGTTCAAGCGGTAAAATCTTACCGTTATTTTCACAAACCAACTCTTCTATGGCAAATAAAGTTTTACAAAAGGTAAATTTTTATTATAAATTTGAAATTTACGAAAAAAATGGACGCATTTTTTTACATAAAAATGATAAACCTGTTAATGGAATTGTGGTAGCTTACTATGATAAATCAAAAATAGGTCTTATTAAAGAGGTTAAAAATGGATATTTACACGGCAAAGGCTTAGGTTTTTATCCAAATTCACAGATAAAATTTAAACATAATTATTTCATGGGTGTAAAAGATGTAGATAATATAAATTATCTTTTAAATGGTTCGTTTCTTAGGCAAATATATGAAAAAGGATTTTTGCAAAAAGAACGATATTTTGATAAATATAAAAATCCTATAAGTGATATATCAAAAACGTATTATAATAACGGAAAGTTAAAATCTATAAGAGATATTAAGTATGGCTATCTTAATGGCGATGTGAAAATTTTTTATAGCAATGGAAATATTAAGTTTGAAAAAACTTTTAAAAATGGGATTTTAAATGGAGATTTTAATAATTATTATCCAAATGGTAGAGTTTGTTTTAATGCTAAGTATATAGATGGAGATGTGGTATTTGTAAGATATTTTGATAAAAATGGAGGTCATAAAAATATTAATTTTAAAACATACTATCCAAATGGAAAGCTTGAAAAAGAGTATGTTTTTGATAAAAATGGATATTTAATAAAAGGAATAAATTACTATGTTACAGGCGATATAGCAATCAAGACTATAGTTAAAAATGGCATATATTATAATTATAAGTTTGATTCTAATAAAAAACTAATCTATAAAGCAAGTTATAAAAATAATAAATTACTAAAAAAGGAGAAAAAATGAGGTATTTAGGAGTTATATTTTTGGTTTTGTTTGCTGGTTGTACTAGTCAAAAAGGACCAAGTATAAGGCATTTGGAAAATGGAGTTAAAGAGTATAAAGCTCCTGCTGGCTATAAGAGATTTGTTTCAGTAAAAGTTAAAGATGGAAAATGTTTGCCAAAAGCTTATATAGATAAGTCAGGAGATTCAAGGCATTATGACTCAACTGAAGAATTAACTTTAGATGAAAATTGTAATGTTACGCATTTGAGTTGTTTTAGATGTAGATATACAGCAGGTATGATAGATGATCGCAAGCAAAGATTATCTAAATATATAAGACGCTTTGTGGCTTATATGCAAAAAAGAGAAAAACAATAAATAATTTTGCTTTGAGAGATGCCATAATGTCTCTCAAAGCCAATAATGCTATCATGAGCTTTTAATGCTTCATGACAAAAACTCTTCAAACATTTGCTCTAAGCTAACCTCATCATTTATAGGCACACTATCATAATGCCCCTGTTTTGATGTGCCATAAGTGGTTAGCATGATGATTTTTATGTCATGTTTTGCATTTTTTAAGCCATGTTTTATAAACATAGCTTTTTTGTTTAAGATTTTTTCATATTCGGTCTTGTTTATGACGAACTCTTTGTTGGAGTATTTGCACTCTACGATGTCGTAAGTGTTGTTTTTATACTCTACTAAAAGGTCGATTTGAGTCCCTTTATCTTCGTTGTCGCTATTTTTATCTTTTACATAATTCCAATAATTTACATTTTTAAATACCCCTTGCATTCCCCGCTGTTTTATGTACAAATCGATATTTAATATGCAAACCATCTCAAAAGAAAATCCTGTCCATTTTGAGTAACGCTCACTTGAAATTATGTCGTCCCAATAGTTAATCAATTTTGCAATTTGATTTAAACTTAAGGACTTAACCCAGTATTTATAGAACAAACAAAACGGGTCGGCTACGATGTATGTTGAGTTATATTGTTCATTTAAAACTCTATTTTTAGGCATAATAAAACCGCAAATAGTTAGCTCATCTAAAGCTTTTCTAAACTTTGGAGATGTGGGGGAGATTTTTAGGTTTTGGGCTATCTCAGTGGCGGTATATCCTGACCTTTTACTTGTTAAAAAGTCCATTATTTGCTCATACATGTAAGATTTGTCTTGAAAAAGAGACTTAAAAACCCGCTCATATTCTCCGTAAAGCAAGCCATTTGTGCTGAAAAAAAGTTTATTTACATTTTGACCTAAAGAGAGATTTGCATCATAAAGCGAGAGATATTTTGCCACGCCACCAAATATCATATAAATTTCGGTTAAAATTTTACTATCAATGCTTAATTTTTTCTCTTTCGTCAAATATAACGCCGTTTCTTGTAGGGTAAATGGCTTTAGCTCGATGATTTCATCTACTCTTTTGTGATGAGGACCAACGCCATCATCTAATATTTTATTTTTTATCCATGAAGCGTTTGAGCCACAAAGTATCATGATAAAATTACCCTTTTTATGGCAATATGTATTCCAAAAATGACCTAGAGCTGATAAAAAGCCGTTTTTATTTGTCCTATCTATCCATGGTACTTCATCTAAAAATATAACGATTTTTTCTTTGTGATTTGTTTTTTTTGCTTCTGCTTCGATGACACGCTTGAGGGTGTTAAACGCATTTGTCCAACTCTTAAAAGGAATTTGCAAATCTACCTTAAACCAGTCATAAATCGCCTCTGCAAAATTGACAAGTTGAGTTTTATTATTTGCCTCAAAATCGCCCGTATAGCTAAAAAACATACAGTCATTTCTATACTCTTGAAACATGTAATCAACCAAATATGTCTTGCCAATCCTTCTTCTTCCGTATATGGTAACTAGGCTACTTTGCTTTTTATGACATATATTTTCTAATAATTTAATCTCTTTTTTTCGCCCTACAAACATTTTAGCTTCCTATATTTTTTAATGATTATAGTATATAAAATATTAAAATTATGTAAAATAGTATAGTTTTAAATGTTTTAGTGTGTTAAAATGTTAAAAAGTATCTAAATTTTAATATTTTTAACATTTAGATAGGCAGAATTGTTAAATAATAAGGTCATAAATGAGGGGGTTTAATTATTGATATAATTTATGCCCTCCCTATTAAAATTAAACCTTAAACATACCTAGTTCATGATCGAGTTGATTTGTCATTTTAGATAAATGCTCACTCGCACTTGCCACCTCTTTAACACTTTTTGCATTTGTGTTTGCAATTTCGTTTATCTTTTGCACTTGTGCTATTATATCCTCAACTGATTTTGAAACTTCTTTGTATTCTTTTGTATTTTGTAAGTTTGCATCTATGCTTGATTTTACGATAGTGGAGTTTTCATTTACAACTTCTATTAGCTTTGAAGATACTTCTGAGGTTTGCTCTATGCCTTTAGCAGCTTTATTTAAATCAACGCTTACATCATTTACGCTTTGTACTACGACATTTATTGTTGTATTAATTTCGGTTAAGCTTTTTTGAGTTCGCTCAGCTAATTGTCTTACTTCATCAGCAACCACAGCAAATCCTCGCCCATGCTCTCCTGCTCTTGCTGCTTCTATGGCTGCGTTTAGAGCGAGTAAATTGGTTTGGTCTGCAATATCATTTATAACTGTTAGCACATCTTTTACTTCAGTTGTATTTTGGCTTGTTTGGTTTAGTTTTTCGCTTAATTCTAAGCTTTGTTGAGCTGTACGATCAAGCATGTCATTTAATTTATTCATCTCGACTTGAATGGTATTTAGGTTTTTTCCTGCACCTTGTAGGTTTTTAGAATTGGCTTGGGCTGAAGTCAAAGTCGAGTTAACATATGATACAACAGTGTTGCCTTTAGAAACCGTTTCATTTACAAGCTCTGTTTCTTCTTCGACTCGTTTACCAACATTTACACTTGTTGAACTTAGTTCATTTGCTACTGAAGCGTTTTCAAAGGATGTTTTTTTAGAGTTTGATATAAGATTTTGAATTTTTTGTATGAAAGTATTTACATCTTCGCTTATATTTCCTATTTCATCTTTGGTTTTTACTTCTAGGCGTTTTGTTAAGTCTCCTTCTCCTTTTGCTAGGTCGCTTATCATTTCGCCTAAACGATTAAGAGGCTTAAGTAAGAAATTTAAAAGTAAAATCAAAGCTACTGTTATGGCTAGTAAACTAATTATTCCTATGGTTGCTATGGCGTATTCTAGTGCTATTACTTCTGTCATAACATCTTCTTTATCTACACTTGTTAATATTTTCCAGCCTACAAGAGGAACTGTGCTGTATGAAAAAAGTCTATCTTTGCCATCAATTTGCCACTCTAAAACTCCATGTTTTTTATTTTTTATGCTGTTATATAGATTTGCAATGTCTTTATTGGCTTTGTTTTTTAGCACTTCAGGGTCGTTGTAACTTTTAAATTGTTCTCCTAAACTTGTATTTCTGCTCGAATATATGTATTTTGGTGCACTGCTTTTAGTACCTTTTGAAAATATCGCTAAGGCTGTTTTTTCATCATGAAATTTTTTTAATATATTATCAATGATAGGTTTTATCGATATGGCACTTGCAAGTGTGCTTTTTATGCCGTCTATATTTATGGTTGTGCTTGCTCCTAAAACTGCTTCTTTTGTTCGTTTTTCAGCGTAAGGTTCTGTAAATATAACTTCATCTCTTTTTGCCTTTTGACCAGCTTTGTACCAAGGTCTTATAAGAGGATTGTAAGGCTTAGGAGCGTGAGCATCGGGAACCCAAAGAGATGAGTCTTGATATTGAAGATAAAGTTGCATATCTTTATCGTCATTAAAAATTGGTGTTCCTATATAAAAAAACTTTAAGCCTTTACCAAAAGCAAACTCTGTGGTGTCTATTTTTTTAAGCATTTTTTCCATTTGAGAGTTTAGATTGTATCCGCTTAAAAATCCATTTTCTTTAAAAGCTTGCATTTTTTTATAAAATGCTTTTTGAAATTTTTGTTTATTTTGTGTATCTGCAAAAACTTTCTCGCCTGTGTGAGAAGCGATATGTACCCACATTTGCCCTAAATTGTCGTATCTTTCGAGGTCGTTTCTAAGTGTTAGAAGAGTTCTTGAATTGGCTTCAAAGCTCGTAAGAATAGTGTTTGCATAAGCAGAATTTGTTATCTCCATATTTTTATAGATACTATCAGTAAGTTTATCTCTGGAATAAGCACTAACATATACAATAATACAAACTAATGTGGTTACAACAAGAAAAAGCGTAAGTAAGATTAGCTTTCTTTTTAATGACATTTTTTTAAGCATAAAAATCCTTTTACATGTGGAAATAACCACTAAGTTATGATATTGTATCACAATTGAGTTAAAAAAGTAGTAAAAAAGGAGAGTTATTATTGGGCTAAATTATATATGGTGTTCTCTTAAATCAAAACCAAACACTAGAGATGGTAAAAATGGCTTAAGTTTACTTTAGATAAATCCAAAAAAGTTCAGATTGTCTAAGCCCAAATGGTGGCTATTATGGAGATGATATTTAAATAATAATCTCATGAGCATTTTATCACTCATGAGATATTAAAATTAAACCCTAAACCTCCCTAGTTCACTATCTAATTGATTTGTCATCTTACTTAGATGCTCACTTGCACTTGCTACTTCTTCAACACTTCTAGCATTTGAAGTTGCAATTTCGTTTATCTTTTGAAT
>PDWI01008934.1_pt1 | contig 23225 bp, 21 predicted proteins | sample 1430891 | NCBI WGS metagenome assembly PDWI01 (sample SAMN01162508, study PRJNA174530) | Oral metagenome, whole genome shotgun sequencing project. | biome: Marine environment; feature: Marine mammal; material: Swab sample of the gingival sulcus; isolation source: swab sample of gingival sulcus... | reverse complement strand
GTAACAAGCATAAGCGAGTTCTCTAGCAATTCCTTGATACGCATAGTGTTTGGCTCAATACCAACAGCACAATTATCAGTGAAAGCACGACAAGCATCGCCAAGCAAACGAGCAGATTGCAAGAAGTTCGCAATCATCATTGGCTTGAAGACGTTCAATTCAAACTGACCATTAGAACCTGCAAGAGCAATCGCTGTGTCATTACCCATTACTTGAGCACAAACCATTGTAAGAGCTTCTACCTGAGTTGGGTTTACCTTACCTGGCATAATGGAAGAACCTGGTTCGTTAGCTGGGATAATCAATTCGCCAATACCAGAACGAGGACCTGAAGCCATAAGGCGAATGTCGTTCGCAATCTTCATAAGGCTAACGGCGATTTGCTTCAATGCTCCGTGGCTTTCTACAATCGCATCGTGAGCAGCTAGGGCTTCGAACTTATTCTCTGCCGTAACGAATGGAAGACCTGTAAATTGAGCAATGTACTGAGCAACCTTAACGTCGTAACCCTTTGGCGTATTCAAACCTGTACCTACTGCTGTTCCGCCTAGAGCAAGCTGTGAGAGGTGAGCAAGCGTATTTTTAAGAGCTTTAAGACCGAAGTTAAGCTGAGCTACATAACCCGAGAATTCTTGTCCAAGAGTAAGAGGCGTAGCGTCCATCCAGTGCGTACGACCAATCTTAACGACTTCCTTCATTTCTTCAGACTTCTTCGCCAAACAATCACGCAAGTACTCAACCCCAGGGATTGTAGTTTCAATCAAAGTTCTGTAAGCAGCGATGTGCATTGCCGTTGGGAAGGTATCGTTTGAAGACTGAGACTTATTCACATCATCGTTAGGGTGAATAAGCTTATCGCCTTCGCCGAGCTTACCTCCTGCAAGGACGTGCGAACGGTTAGAGATTACTTCGTTCACATTCATATTAGATTGCGTTCCCGAACCTGTCTGCCAAATAACCAAAGGAAACTCGTCATCAAGCTTTCCTGCGATGATTTCATCGGCAGCTTGAGCGATTAAATCTCTTTTCTCTTGTGGCAAAACGCCTAGTTCGCAGTTAGCAAAAGCAGCAGCTTTCTTCAGATAACCGAAAGCGTGTACGATTTCTTTTGGCATTGAAGCTGGTTCGCCAATAGGGAAATTCATCTTAGAGCGTTGTGTTTGAGCACCCCAATATCTCTCTGCAGGGACTTTAACTTCGCCCATTGTGTCATGTTCGATTCTGTAACTCATTTCTTTTTATGTATTTATAATTAAAGATATTTATCCACAAAGATAAGGAAAGTCTTGAAATTTCCTAAGTTTAAGGGGCTTAAAAGTCAAGCATTCAGAAGAAATCAGTAGTTTGGATTGGTAAATTTATCTATTTCAAGTATATTTGTTAGAGGGTGAATTTTGGGCAAGATTTCGATGAGCTAATTGTCTATTTATAGCCACTAAAATAATTTAGAAATAAGAACAAATTGAAAATGAAATTTATATCTTGGAATGTTAATGGGCTGAGAGCCTGCTTCAAAAAGAGATTTCCCGAAATAATGAAAGAGCTTGATGCGGATTTTTTCTGCCTTCAAGAGACGAAAATGCAAGCAGGACAACTTGACGCTGAGTTTGAAGGCTACCGCTCGTTTTGGAACTTTGCCGAGAAGAAAGGTTACTCAGGCACGGCAATCTACAGCAAGCACGAGCCACTAAGCGTAAGCTATGGCATTAACATTGCCGAGCACGATACCGAAGGGCGTGTGATTACTTTCGAAATGGAAGACTTTTACCTCGTAACGGTTTACACACCAAATTCGCAAGACGGTCTGCGTCGCTTGGATTATCGTATGCAATGGGAAGACGATTTCCGTGCTTTCCTTTTAGAGCTTGATAAGAAAAAGCCTGTGATTGTATGTGGCGACCTCAACGTAGCTCACACGGAGATTGACCTCAAGAATCCAAAGACGAACCGACGTAATGCGGGCTTTACAGACGAAGAGCGTGGGCAGATTCAAACCTTGCTTGACAGTGGTTTCGTGGATAGCTTCCGTCATTTCTACCCAGAGCTAACGGGGGCTTACTCGTGGTGGTCGTATCGTGCTAGGGCTAGAGAGAATAATTCGGGCTGGCGTATTGACTATTTCCTTTGCTCGGAGCGTCTCAAGGAGCGAATGCAGTCTGCCTCTATCCACAGCGACATAATGGGTTCTGACCACTGCCCTGTGGAGCTGGTTCTGGAATAAGTAAAAACTATAAAGATTATTGTATGCAAAAGAAATCAATTTTATTGGGGCTTGCTCTAGGAATGGGCTTTGGTCTGTTTAGTTGTGGAGAGCATAAGGAGAAATTTAGCGTTGAAGGCTCGGTAAGTAATGCTAAGGAGCAAATGCTTTATTTGGAAGAAGTTGGCACAGGAAGTGTGCTATCTTTAGATTCTATTAAGCTAGATAAGGACGGAAAGTTTAGCTTCCAGCACGAGGGAAATCGCTATCCAATGTTCTATCGTTTAAGGTTAGGCAAAAGCACTATCCCTTTCACGGCAGATTCGCTAACGCATATTAAGTTGGAAGCGAATGGACAAGCTTTCTTCCCGAATTACAAACTTATAGAGGCTGACCAATATAACTATCAGATACGAGATATTGCACTCTATCGCTACGAAAAGGACAGGAAAATTGATAGTTTGGTTAAGGAATACAACTCTGCCAATTTAAGTTTGACGGAGGTTCAAGAGGCTGTTGAGAAGGAAGTTCAAGAGCTAAAGACAAACTTCTTGAAGCATTATATTTATGTTAATCCGAAGAGTCCCTCGGCTTACTTTGCTCTTTTCCAAACCAAAGGGCAAGCGAGCTATTTTTCTGCAGACTTAGATAGCGATTATAACGCTTTCGCTGCTGTGGGAACTGCCTATAAGGACTATTTTCCCGACGCTCCTTATACGCCGTTCTTGGAGAAACTTGCCTTGCGTGCTGTGGCTCGTCATCGCTTAATGGCTCAGCAAAAGAAAAAGATTGAAGAGCAAGTTCAGAAAGGCATTGAGACAATTGCTTTCCCTGAGATTGAACTAAAAGATAAGAATGGCAAAGAGCAAAAACTCTCAAGCTATGTGAAGCAAAAGCCTGTTCTGCTAAGCTTTACGGCTTATTCGGCTCAATGGTCGCCAATGCTTGTGGCAAGTATGCGTAAGGTTCAGCAAACTCGTCCTGACATTCAGATTTATGAAGTGTCGCTTGATAGCGATAATTATTTCTGGCAGAACGCAGTACGCACCCTCCCTTGGCTAAGCGTTAATGACCCTGAGGGCGAAACTTTGGGCAAGTACAACGTACAATCTTTACCAACATTCTTCTATATTGACGGAGATAAGCTAACTCGTCTCAACAACCCCGAAGAGCTAATTAAGTAGCTTATTTGCAGATTTTATTCAAAAGAAAAGAGCTATGCGAATGAACGCATAGCTCTTTTCTTTTATTTCTTCCGCAGAAATAGAATAATGTAGTGAAGCAGTCGCACCGCAATAGCAGAGAAGCCAACGTATATAAAAGCAGTGGGATAACGCTCTCGATAGATGAAGTAAGTAATAATCGTTACTAAAGCAAGCAGATAAAAGAGAAGCTTGAGTACTGCATCTAGGTCAAACTTTGGGAATGATATTTTCTTACTCTTCATAATGTGCCAAATTTTCTTCTTAAATCCATTAAAGCTTTTGTTCTAAGTACATTCCAAAAGTACATTATTTTTCTGAAAAACACAAAAAAAAGAGCGTGCCACTAATGACACACCCTCTTTCTACTTCTCCACTCCTAGGCAGAGAACTGTATAATTTAACGACCTCCAATCATTATTTAATAGACATTGTCCTACCGAAATACACGGCTAGGCTTTTAATCTTACACTTGCTCTATCCCTTACATTAGCGAGATACTAGTCTTCTGCTAGACGTTGAAGTTGCTTAACGTAACGAGCCTTCTCCATTTTCTTACGCTTAACGACAGAAGGCTTTTGGAAAGCTTGTCTTGCACGCAAAGTACGAGTTGCACCTGTTTCGTTGAACTTTCTCTTAAATCTCTTTAGGGCTCTTTCGATGTTGTCGCCCTCTTTAACTGGGATTACAATCATTTTTAATTTGTTATATTTCTGTTATAAATTAAACTTATTCTACTAAACGCTCTAATGAACGTGCTTGCAAAAGTAATGATATTTCTCTAACTATCCAAATAATAGGACAATACGTTAGAGAAATATCATTATTTTTTCATTGTTTTATAGGTTGCGTCCGTAGATTTTGTAGCTAAATCCGTCCAAATGCACATCAACACCCATTACAGAATTAGCACTCACATTAGGTTGAGATGCGTCTAAGCTTACAACTTCTCCCGTCATCAAATCCTTCCAACCTGATAAATTTTCATTAGCAATAAAGTGAACTTTCGTTGGAGTTGATTTGAAATTGGCAAGTATTACTAGCTGACTACTATCTTTTTTCAAAGATAAAGCACGACCATTATCCCAATTACTTTCTTTTACTTTCCAATAAAAATTAGCTGAGCCGTCAAAGAGCTCTGGATTGTTGTTGCGAACCTTAAGCAGACACTTATAAGTGTTTAAGATAATGTCCGTTTCAGCTTTATTCAGCAAGTCCCAACCTGTAGGCTTAATGTCCGTACGATGCTTTTCGTCTCCAATGCTGATGCTGTAGCCTAACTCTCCAAATTGCCAAATCATTTTCTGACCTGGGACAGAGAAGCAGAAAGCAGCGTCGGCAGCAAGTAGCTTAGCTTTGTTCTGTGGATTACTCTTAATAATATCCAAGCCCCATTCTTTTTGCTTATAACCCAAGCGTTCTTCATCGTGGCTCTCCATATAACCTACACGAGAGTCAAAGTCATTGTACATACCTTCAAAGCTACTTCCTTGTGAATAGCCCATTGCAGCCTGTGCATAAGAGTAGTTCACACATCTCCAAGACTTAATATCAGCCTTTGCAAGCTCTTCCTCTTCATTATAGATTAGATGCTCCATAATTACGACTGCATCGTTTTTCTTATCCTTAACAGCCTTCGCATACTTTTTCAAAACATTGATACGCTCCCAGTCCCAAGCATTAAGACCGTTCTCATCTGTTGTTTGCTTCTGCGTAAAGCCTTTAGTAAAGTCAAAACGGATACCGTCAATTTTATATTCTTCAAGCAGATAATTTAAGTTCCGAATTACAAAGTTCTGCGTTAGTTCAGACTGATGATTAAAGTCATTAGGCGAGAAAACAAAAGCCTTATGTGGTGTAATCGCATTCATATATGGGTTATGCTCTGAAGGTCTACCCTTATTGCTATCCCAATACATCATTGCAAATGGGCTATCATTCGTTGCGTGGTTGTACACGACATCAAAGATAACGCCAATATCTAACTTATGACATTCATCAATGAAACGCTTATACATCTCAGCCGAGCCGTAAGCCTTATCAAGAGCGAAGTAGAAACTTGTATTATACCCCCAACTTTCATCGCCTCCGAATTCTTGAACAGGCATTAGTTCAATGGCATTAACGCCCAAAGCTTTTAGATAAGGTAATTTGTCTAATGCACCTTGTAGATTGCGTTTTTCTGTAAAATCACGTAGCAAAAGCTCGTAAATCACGAGACCTTTTGGGTTCTTTAGCTTAAAGTTTTTAACTTGCCAAGCATAAGGCTGAGCAGTCGTGTTCACAACGCCCACGTAACGTCCTGAAGCATTGGCAGGGAACTCGGCAAACTTACTTCCATTCTCAATCACTTCCGTAGCATAAGGGTCTACAACAGCACTCACATCTCCCGAAGGATTAACTACAAGATATTGATAAGTATTCTCTCCTGCTTTGAGGTTCTTCGCCGTAAACCACCAACAATGTTTCTCTTTGTCGTAGTTCATCTTGTAGGCATCAGACGGAGCAAACTTATTAGCTTCCGAAAGGAAGAAAGCATTTTTATGTCTTTCGCCCTTAGTATTTCTATCATATAGCACGAAAGTTGCTTGCGTTGCCGATTCAATATGCACGCCTTCTATCGGAGCTTGAATGCCAGCAGGCAAAGACGCTTCTTTAACCGCTCCAGCATCAAAGCTACTTCCCCCCGAACTTGTAATAACTGTATAGTCGGCTGTTTGCTTTGAGCCGTCTGCATTACGCACGATAACGTTCAGCTTCTTAACCTTATCAGCCTTGACACCATAATAAGCTGCAAGCGTTGGCGTAAGAGCTATACGCCAAGTATTCTCCATTCCTGCAACCTTCTTTAATTGATACCTAGAGCTGTTATCTTTCCACTTAGGAGCTCCTTCCCATTTACTATTTACTCCAGAATGGAGATAAACCTCGCCTTTCACACCATATAGAGGCGTCCCATTTTCTGCAATATAAGTGATAACCAGAGGTTTAGCAGGGTCTGGCGAACTCGGTGTAAAGTTCCAACCTACCTTAAGCGTAGAGGGGTCAACCTCTGGCACAGGCAAAATCTCAATAGGATTTTCATCATCTGTTGGAATCTTTGGTCTATCTTCCGCACAGGCACTTAGCATTAGCGATAAGGCTAATAAGATATACAACTTTTTCATCATAAAAATTTATTTATTTCTTTTCTATTCTAGGCAATTAAGCAAAAACTACTCATTTGTTGAGCAAAGATAGATAAATTTACAGATAAAAACGACAATTTAACATAATATATTTTTCTTTTTCTTGACTTTGCTCTAGCAAACGAGCTCTTTTAGTTATGAGTTTTGAATTATGAACCGAAGTTTCCGCTGTCAAGACTCCCTTTTGAAGGGAGTACCCAGTGTTAGGCAGGGGAGGGATGATATCTGCGTGTTTTTCTTCCGTCAGCTAATTCTTAACTCTTAATTAACGAAGTTCCGATTTGTGATACTTGGGCAAGTTCAGAAAGTTATCCCAATCACTCAAAAAAGTTTCTGGGAAAACTTTTTGAAATTACACGGAAAACTTTGAAAAGTCTTCGGGGAAACTTTCTTAACAAATCAAGGGTATTTATAAGTATTTGATAAATAAGTAATTAAGAATAGCCTGAGGATGAGGTCTGAGAATGTTCCGATTTGTGGTATTTTGGCAAAAAAATAAAACCCTCTGTGAGGGGAGTTTGTCTTATTTTGCTCCTTGCTAAGGAGAGAATTTATATGATGCTTTCTTCGGTTACAAGGAAAGAAAAATTAGTTTTCTTGATGCATTTCTTCTATTGCTTAAGATAAATTTTTGCAAAAAATAGCGTAAAAGTTTGGAACTTATGGGAAGTTTGTCTACATTTGTAGTGTAACACTTTTGTATTACACTTTAGATTTGAATGAATACTTAGGATAAAAAAGGGCAAGATAAAGGCTTAGCAATAGACAATAAGCAGTAAACTCATCTCATAAACAGCTCATTTCTTGCCCTTTATCAACAATCAAGAAGAATAGTTATACAGACATAAAAACAAAAAGATATGATTGAAATTAGCAATTTAGCTTTTAGCTACAAGAAGAGTCAAAAGCTTTTTAAGGATATGAACCTTAGTCTTGGCAAGGGAAAAATCGTTGGTTTGCTTGGGCGTAATGGCGAGGGCAAATCAACTTTGATGAAGCTTATTGCGGGGCAGTTGCTCGCTCGTCAAGGGAAAGTGCATACGCTTGGTTATGATGTCTCAAAGCGTGAGGCGGAGTTCCTGCAGAAAGTTTATATTCTGCCTGAAGATATTGAACTGCCTGATATGAAAGTTGGCGAATATCTCTCTGTATTTGGCTCGTTTTATCCGACTTATGACGAAGTTCTTGCTCACGAATTAGTTGAGACTTTCGGTATTAGTCTTGAGATGAACTTCAAAGCGATGTCACTCGGACAGAAAAAGAAAGCGGCAATTATCCTAGCTCTTGCCTTAAAGACGCCTTTGCTTCTAATGGACGAGCCTACAAATGGTTTGGATATTCCCTCAAAGTCAATTTTCCGTCGCATCTTGGCTCAGCTAACGAGTGAAGAACAAACGGTGATTATCTCTACACACCAAGTGCGTGATTTGGAACAACTGATTGACCATATTCTCCTTTTGGAGCGTAACAAATTGATTTGCAACGCTTCAATCTCGGACTTGAGCGATAGGTTGCACTTTGACCTTGTGGCAAACGTGGAGGATAGGGCAAATCTGCTCTACAGCGAGTCATCTATGCTTGGCGAATATGGCGTTTTTGCTCGTGTGGACGACACGAACGAAGGCGAGTTTAGTATGGAGCTTTTCTTCAACGCAATGGTTTCGTCTTCGCCTTTAGTCCTCAGCCAAATCCAAGATGTCAATCAGCTCTAGCCCGAAAGCTATTCCATGAAATAATAAGAAATGAAGACAAAAGAGAAGAAAGGCTGCGAAAGCTCTTCAGGGCGAATAACTTTGCTTATACAAGCCTTGTGGAAGAAGTCCTACAAGTCTATTCTATGGGCTTGGCTGTGGCTTGTTATTGGCTTGACGATATTTCCACGCTTGGATTACCTTTTTAGTTTTGATATAAAGGATTTGCTCGTTTCAGATTGGAGTAGCGAAGATGTCTTTCAGCGTTCGCCTGTAATAGGATTAGCAATGGTAATTGCAGTACCTTGGTTCTTCAATCAATTTGTACGCAATAGCAAGCCGATGACTTTTGCCTTAATCCCTGCTAACTTATGGGAGAAGCTTGTCGGACTGCTCGCTTATATTATGATTATTGTAGTGGGAGCTTTGGGTATAACTTACCTAACGGTCGTGATTGATTACCTACTTGCTCCTCAAGTTGCGACGCTTGGAATGAATGAGTACTCTAAAGATTTTTGTGAACAAATTGTTATCAATAACGAACATATCCGTCAATTCATTGTGGCTAGTTTGCTCGCAATATCGGGAATGCTAACGCTCATCTATACCTCTATTTGCTTTAAGAAGTTTATCGTTGGCTTTGTAGCAGGTGCAGGCTGTTGGTTCTCTGCAATTTTCCTTTTCGTCTCTTTCACGTTTAATAAGACAGGATTACTTCGGTTTTTCCTAAGTCTTGATGAGCAAACGCTGACACTTTTCTTTGGCATAGTCTTGGGCATTATTGATATTATCCTCTTTGTGCTGATTGCAAGGAAACTAAAACATATAGAAAACTAAGCATTATGATATACAAAAAACAGAACTATATCGGTTTTGCTCAGATTGTAGACTTGGTCGTGGATAGGGTCTTACTTGGCGAGTATAAGGCTGATGATAGAATACCTTCGGTGCGGGAAATGGCGGGTGCGTGCGAAGTAACGCCGAATACCGTCGTGAGAGCCTACGAAAGGCTTGAGCGTGCCGAACTGATTTATACGCAGAGGGGCTTGGGCTTCTTCGTTAGTCCTGACGCACTGGAGCGTGTCCGAGCTTTGCGTCTGAAGGAATTGCGAGAAGAAGAACTGCCACGACTTATCCGTAAGTGCAAAGTGCTTGGACTAACGACGGCAGAAGTCCTAGAACTAATCAAAGAAAGTAAACTCTAAAAAAACATTACAATTATGGATACAATGCAGAATCACAATCAAAGCTCGTGGGGAAGAATTTTTCTTCTTCTAAGGCTTGATTATCATAGCTATCGCCGTAACTTTTTCATCGGTTTGGGCTTGATTATACTTTTTTTCAACTTCCTTGCCCGAATGGGTTTGCTATTTGACGGAGACTTCTCAAGCTCGTGGTTTAGCTCTTTTGATGTAAACTCTAGGTTTGCCCTTATTTCGCCTGTGATTATGATTGTTTACACCTATTACATCAATCGTCGCACTCAGCATAGCAAGGCGACAGCTTTCAGCCTCTTGCCCGCCAATCTGTGGGAAAAATCTGTAGCAATGTTCATAGGTATTGTACTGATTAACTTAACAGCTTTCCTCACAACTTATCTAACGGTCTTGATTGATTGGCTACTTGCTCCAGAACTTATTTCATTAAGATTAAAGTTTAGTGCATTCAGTCTTTACTTTGATAATTTTAGACTTGCTACAGGAGTTTTGAGTTTTAGTTTGATTTTTCTCTTGACGATATTGATACAACTCGTTCAGCGTAAGAGCTACTTCAAGGCATTTTTCATTGGCTCTATTTACTATTTCGGGATTTGGGTCGTGTCGTTTCGCCTGATAATTTATGCGATTGAAGACATCATCAAAGATGATGCATTCGGGGAGAAGATTACAAGTTTCATTAGCGGTCATAATGAATCAGTAGATATGCTGAGTTATGTCCTGATTATCTTGCTTATTGCTATAGATATTTTGCTTGGGGCTTACCTATATAGTCGCCTTAAGAAACTAGAAGTTTAGATTTATTTACTCATTAAATACAAATAAGATTATGAGAAAGTTTAGTACATTATTATTGTTTTTTTTAGCATTTTCACCCTTAGTGTTCGCTTCTTGCGAGATGAATATCAAAGAATGGGTGCCTGATGAGAAGGCAGACGAACGTTATTCTGTCAAAGCGGGTCTAGCGATTGACGTTGAAGTGTCGCCAAGCCAAGAGGAGACGACAGAGGTCATTTGCGGTGATGACTTGCGTCCTTTCGTCAAGGTGCTTAAGAAAGCAAGCACTTACATTGTTACCTACGACCTTGCTAAGGTTAAAGAAGTTTATGGTTCGGATGAACGCTTCAGCAGTCTGAAAGGTGCTTCTATGAAACATAATCAGATTGTGCTTTGTGGCATTCCTTTCAAGAGTAGTAAGGTGCTAGTCAAACTTGGCTTAAACGAGCTAAAAGGCTTGTGCTCTGCGACCTCTTCTACGATTATCTGCAAGGGGCAATGGGAGATTGATACACTTTCGCTTGGCACTCATTCGGCGGGTAAAATTAAGATTGAGACACCGCTTAAGGCGAAATGTTTGGCAATAAAAGGCTCATCATCAGGTAGAATAGACGGAGCGTTTGAAGTCAAAAGTCAAGCGAAGATTAAGCTAAGTAGCGGAGCGTCTGCAAAATTAGAACTTAAGGCTAAAGAAGTGCATTTCAAAGGCAGTAGTGGTTCATTTGGAAAGCTTCATCTTAATGTTGAGCAAAGTCATTTTGTGCTTAGTTCAGGTTCAAACGCCAAAGTTTTAGGTTCAGCCAAAGAGCTGTCTATACGTGTCAGCAGTGGTGCGGACTTTAAAGGTAAAAAGCTCTCCTATGAGACGCTAAGCAAAGAACAAAGCTCAGGCGGTTCAATACATCTCTAAGCCCCTAAGTTCTTCCTTCCTTAATCAAAAAGCTACTTCCTCCTTGTCAAAAGTAAGGGAGAAGTAGCTTTTAATTTCCTGCTTAAATACGACAAATCCGCCCTCACAAAGGGTTTTATTTTCTTGATTAAATACGACAAATCGGAACAGCCACAGGCTGTTTTATTAAACGCCTGATAGTCAAGCTTGTACAATGACTTAATTTTGTTAAAAAAGTTTCCCCGAAGACTTTTCAAAGTTTTCCGTGTAAGTTTAAAAAGTTTCTGGGAAAACTTTTTTGAGTGATTGGGATAACTTTCAGAACTTACCCAAGTATCACAAATCGGAACACGCTCAAACTAACTCCGTAAATTCAAATTCTAAGATTTATTTTAGGGGAAAAGTGGTGGAGCATTAAAATAATTTCTGGTTAGAGCGTTGGATTCATAATCCAGAGGTCGGGGGTTCGAGCCCCCCTCTCGCTACTCTGTTGTTTTCATAACGAAATTGTTTTTATGGTAAAAGAGAGGGTATGTCCGAATGGACGTATCCTCTTCTTTTTATGCTAGTTATGGAGAACGAATTATTTGTTTTTGCGATTGCGAGGGTGAAAGTTCTCTATCTGAGAGCGAAGCTGTCCTCGGTCAAGGTGCGTGTAGATTTCGGTTGTGGCAATGTCTTCGTGTCCGAGCATTAGCTGAATGGCTTGGAGATTTGCTCCGCCGTCAAGAAGAGCTGTGGCGAAACTATGACGAAAGGTGTGCGGACTGATAGATTTCCTAATGTCTGCCCTTAGAGCTGCGTCTTTGATGAAAACGAAAACCATATTACGAGAAATCGCTTTCCCTCTCTTGCTCAGGAAGATATATTCTTCTTGTCCTCGCTGGACGCACTTGCGTGGGAACGAAAGATAATGCTCAATTTCTTTAATCGCTTTTTCGCTAATCGGCACAAGCCTTTCCTTACGACCTTTGCCATAGATGTGGAGGTATTGCTCTTCTATAGAGAGGTCGGCAAACTTCAAAGCACATAATTCGCTCACACGCAAACCACAACTAAAAAGCAATTCAATAATCGCTCTATTCCTCGCTCCTTCAATGCCTCCTTTTGCCCCTGCAGCCTCTATGATTCTATCTACTTCCTCTGTAGCAAGCACCTCGGGGAGATGTTGCCCAAGCTTGGGCGTCTCAAGAAGTTCGCTAACGTTATCTTCGTGATATTCTTCCAAAATGAGATAATTACAGAAGTTGCGAATGCCTGAAATAATGCGTGTTACCGAACGTACACCTATGCCAAGGTCGTAGAGACTTGCGAGAAAGGTTTGCAGATTGTCATAGCTAATATCCTCAATGTCCTTGCCCTCTTCCTCAAGCCACGAGAGAAGCTTGCTCACGTCCTGTACATAGGCTTTGCAACTGTTCTCGGCTAGTCCTAACTCAAACCTTAAATACGATAAATAATGTTCAAGAATATTTTCTTTATTCATCAATATAATATGAAATAATTTCTTATCTTTGCAAAGGTAGTTATTTGGTTTTAATCACTAAAGTTTAAGAGTTTATGCGTTTTGCCATTATCAATGGTCCTAATCTAGGTCAGATAGGTTCAAGAGAACCTGAGTGGTATGGTACGCAATCTTTTGACGACTTTTACGAGCAACTTCGGAGCGACTTTTTAGAACAAGAGGTAAGCTTAAGCTATTTTCAATCCAATAGTGAAGGAGCTTTGATTGACCAAATCTACAAATTAAAAGAGGACGGAATAGAGGGTATCGTGCTCAATGCAGGAGCTTATACGCACACTTCAATAGCTTTGAGGGATTGTATCAAAGCAAGTGGAGTGCCATTTGTGGAAGTACATCTCTCTAATGTCTATGCTCGTGAAGAATTTCGCCATAAGTCAATGCTTGCAGGCGTTTGTATTGGTTCGATTAGCGGTTTCGGTTTACAGGGTTATCGCTTGTCTTTAGACGCACTCCTTAACTATAATCAGCAAAGAAATAAGTAGAATAATTTATATATAAATTTAACACAATGATGACTAAAAGAACAAAAATCGTTGCAACGATTTCAGACCTAAGATGTTCAAAAGAACAACTAAAACCTCTATTTGAAGCAGGTGTAAACGTTGTGCGTATGAACACAGCACATATGCTTAAGGAAGGTATCACTGAAATTATCAACAATACTCGTGAGCTAGCTCCTGACGTAGCGGTGCTTCTTGATACTAAAGGACCTGAAGTACGTACAACTAAGCTTAAGGCTCAAATCGCAAAAGACGAAGAAGCTGAAGCAAAGGGCGTAAAGAGCGAAAACGTTAAGATTACTATTAAGGAAGGTTCTACTGTAAACTTCGTTGCAGACCCAGAGGGTTATAGTGATGAAGAGACTTTCTACGTAAACTACGAAGGCTTTGTAAGAGATGTTCCTGTAGGGGCTACTATCCTTGTTGATGACGGAAAGGTTTCTTTCAAAGTTGTAGAGAAGGACGAAACTAAGCTTGTAACTGTAGCAGGTAATACAGGAGGTCTTGGTAGCAAGAAGAGTGTAAACGTACCAGGTGTACACATCGCTCTTCCAGCTGTTACGGAGAAAGACCGTGGTAACATCTTGCACGCTGCTCCACAAGGCTTGGACTTCATCGCACACTCTTTCGTTCGTAGCAAGAAGGATATTGAAGAAGTTAAGGAGATCTTAGCAAGTATCAACGTTCACGACGTTAAGATTATTTCTAAGATTGAAAACCAAGAAGGTATCGATAACATTGACGAAATCATCGAAAGCTGTGACGGTATTATGATTGCTCGTGGAGACCTTGCTATTGAGGTGCCTGCAGAGAAAGTACCAGCTTACCAACGTATGATGATTCGCAAGTGTCTTGACGCTAAGAAGCCTGTGATTGTGGCTACTCAAATGCTTGAGTCAATGCAAGAAAATCCTCTTCCTACTCGTGCTGAAGTGAGCGACGTTGCTAACGCTGTTTACAACCGCACTGACGCTGTGATGCTTTCAGGTGAGACAGCAAACGGAGACTATCCTGTACAAGCTGTAGAAACAATGGCTCGTGTTATTCGTGCTACGGAAGAAAGCCTTGAGGCAGGTTCACAAGACGGCTATATGGCTCTTTCTGAACACATCACTACAACTACTGCATTCCTAGCTAAGCAAGCTGTGAAGAGCGTAGAAGTGATTGACACTAAGGTGCTTGTAACTGATAGCTTCTCTGGTCGCACAGCTCGTTACTTGTCTTCATTCCGTGCTAGAGTCCCTGTATGTGCTATCTGCTCTACAGCGAAGCTTGCTCGTCAGCTTGCACTTAACTACGGTGTAGTTGCTTTCTCTGGCGATGAGTCAATGACAGACAAAGAACGCTTGCACGCAGGTATCAAGTACTTCTCTGAAAAAGGTATCCTAACAGCTCAAACTCAAATCGCTTATATGAGCGGTAAAATGGGCGAAACAGGTGCTGCTCACGGTCTTGAAATTGAGACTGTAGAAAAGCTTCTTGAACGCTACTAAGGCTTATAACTTAGTCTTAGACAACAATCAAAACTTAGGCTTGCCTTTCATAAGGTAAGCCTAAGTTTTTTTAGAATACACATCGTTTGTAATCAAAAAGCTCTAGCTATTAAAACATTTATTTATTTTGCCTTGTTATAGTATTGGAAAGTATAATTAAAAAGAAAAAAAATGATAGAGTGTAAGACAATTCTTGATGTAAGAACAGACTATGAATTTGAAGGAGGGCATATTGAAGGTTCTGTGAATATCCCTTTGGATGAAATTCCACAAAGATTAGAGGAGATAAAAGCTCTTCCTAGCCCAATAGCGATTTGCTGTTTGAGTGGCAATCGCAGTGCTACAGCAACACAATTTCTTGAACTACAAGGTTTTGATTGTTTCAATGCAGGCGGTTGGATGAGCGTTAAGTTTTCACTAGAAAATGGGACATTATGTTTGGTAAAATAAAAGAGTTCTTCTTCGGCAAACCTGTAGACTTCAAAGCATTGCGAAAGGCTGGAGCAGTGATTTTAGATGTCCGAACGATTGGAGAATATAAGCAAGGGCATATTCAAGGCTCTATCAATGTTCCTCTTGACGCTTTGTCTAGCAAACTTAATAAACTAAAGAAAGATAAAGTCGTGATTACTTGCTGTGCTTCGGGAATGCGAAGTGCTACGGCGAAGTCTATACTGCGGAGCAAAGGTTTTGAAGCCTATAACGGAGGAAGTTGGCGTAGCTTGAAAGCTAAGTTATAAGCCTTTAGAAAGACAAGTCTTTCTAAATTGAGATATAAAAAAGTGGAGGGCATAAACTAGATGTTTATGCCCTCCACTTTTTTGTTGTATGGATTAAAGGAGATTACTTTTCCTCACGACCTTTGACATAAGCTTCCATAGCTTCAAGGCTCATTCCCATAGAGCTGAAACCTCCGTCATTGAAGAGATTTTGCATTGTAATCTTACGTGTCAAATCACTGAATAGGCTAATGCAGTAATCTGCACAGTCGTCTGCACTAGCGTTACCAAGAGGAGACAAGTCTTCTGCGAAGTTAAGAAGGTCTGTCATTCCTGCTACACCGCTACCTGCTGTAGTAGGCGTTGGAGATTGTGAAACGGTATTGATACGAACACCCTTCTCACGACCATAGTAATAACCGAAGCTACGAGCGATAGACTCAAGCAAGCTCTTAGCATCTGCCATATCTCCATAACCAAGGAATGTGCGTTGTGCCGCAACGTAAGTTAGGGCTACAACCGAACCACCACGTGCAATAGCGTCAAGTTCTTTAGCTGTTTGTAGCATTTTGTGGAAAGAAATCGCCGAAATGTCTAGCGTTGTCTGAAGCATCTTGTAGTCCAAACCGTCATAAGTACGACCTTTACGTACGTTAGGACTCATACCGATAGAGTGAAGTACGAAGTCTACTTGTCCGCCGAATGTTTCCATTGCAGTTTCGAAAACCACCTTGATGTCTTCTACCTTCGTCGCATCAGCAGGCACAACCTTTGCGTTAAGCTTTTCGCCAAGTTCGTTAAGCTGTCCCATACGTACAGCCACAGCTGTATTTGTTAGAATGACTTCTGCACCTTCTTCTACGGCACGCTCTGCCACACGCCAAGCGATTGATTGTTCGTTTAAGGCTCCGAAGATAATACCTTTCTTCCCTTTTAATAAGTTGTAACTCATAATAATCTATATTTTTGATTTCTAATCTTTTATTCTAAGTTCCCTATGGGTAACAGCACAAAGATAGGGAAAATGTGCAATAATTAGAAATAAAAGCTTCTGTAATAAAACTTAGAAGATATAGAAATCTAAATAATCAGTTAGCATATGTAGTAATAAACCTAAGGACAGAGGACGAAAGCCCCACCAAAGATTAAAGCGTTTATAAGGGAAAAATAACCCTATGAAGTAGATTAAAATCATCGGATAGCTATGCAAAAAATGAAAGCCTACGCTCAATCTTTTAGGGTCAAATATCGGATTAGCCAATAAGTGATCTAAATCAACAAGCATTGTTGATAAAATCAATATAAATGCTTCTTTTCCTTTTTGCTTCTTAAACTCCCAAAGGATATAGCCTAGCAGTGGGCATAAAAGCAAATGCAGACCATAATGTAATACTATTTTAAGCATCTTGTTTTAATAAGTATTCTACTTTTGAAAGGAGGGGTTATGAGTTTGTCATTTAATTATATAGTAAATACTTAAGTGAAATAAATCTTAAGAAAAACTAATATCAGAAATCATCAGCTTAAAATTATATGAAAATCTATTGTTTTAAGACCTAAAAAAGTTTAGGCGTAAACTTTTAAAACTTTACGCGTAAACATTTTTAAGTTTACGCCTAAACTTTTTTGCCTTTAACCTTATCACTAAAAAAGGAACTTTAAGAAGTCTTAAATCTTATGAGCAAGCTTTATAAAGAAACGTTCAAAGTAATGGTAAACAAAATAACATAAGATAAATGTCCCTATAACGGAAATAGGTATGGTTAGAGTAGGAGGTGGATTTAGATTTAGCTTGTAGCAAAGAATATGGACAACTCGCCAAACAATAGGGTGTAACAAATAAATTGAATAACAACATTGTCCTAAAAAGAGAAAGAATTTATGTACGAAGTTCCATTCTTTCTGCACATACATACATACATAGCGGCGAGAAAATAAGCCTATTCCACGAAAATATAAAAGAAGAACCAATCATAGGGAAAAAGACAAATCCCAATAAAGCAATAACAAACAGTGCCGTTGCGAGCTTATAAGGCAGGTATCTTTTGACATCTACTACTCTTAGTAAATGACCGATACAAAAACCTCCTAAAAAATAAAAAACTTGATTAAGAGGATTGATATAAATAGGCCAATTCTTTGAAATAGAGATAGTACTATCCATTTTGAAAAAAGAAAAATATACCATTGATATAACTGAAATTAAGAATAAGCCTATCAAATATTTTGTACTTTTCTCTGAAAAGAACCAAAATAAAGGGAATAAACAGTAAAAAAAGACTTCATTTCCAATACTCCAAGCTCCAGTAACTCCAAGTTTACCCCATAAGGCAGGATCTATAAAACCAAAGAAGCCCGAAGATACAAGCAAAAAAACTAATATGTCTGTGCTAAACTTTGCTAGAGCAAAATAGATTAAACATACTAAAATTAAAAGTGGATATATTCTAAAGAAGCGTTTTTTGAAGAAATCTACAATGTTAGCAAAGTTTAATTGTTTCCTTCCACAGTAAACATAGTATAGGGTTAGACCGCTCAGAATGTAGAATACTGATACACCATATACCCCAAATTTATGCCAAATACTTCCTTGGTCTAAACCTAATAAACCAGAGAACATAAGGTAATGATAGATCATTATTGACAGAGCAGATATGCCTCTTAGATAGTCTAGCCCCAAAAGTCTGTTTTCATTCATTTCTTTATTACTTTATATTAAACATTTATTATTTGCGAAAAATAACCTTACTGCTTGCTCGTCTTTGGCGATTTGTTCTTTTAGCTTTTCAAGGCTGTCGAAACGTTCTTCGCCCCTTATATAGCTAAATAATTCAAGACTTATTTGTTCGGTATAGAGGTCTGCAGACATATCAAAGATGTTTACTTCAATTGTTCGTTCTAAACCTCTATCTATTGTTGGACGCTTACCGATATAGAGCATCCCTTGATATTGCTGATTTTTGAGCCACACTTTCACAGCATAAACTCCGTCTGCAGGGAGCAATTTATCTTCGTCTTCAAGTTTGACATTCGCAGTAGGGTAGCCAAGTGTTCGTCCAATGTGCATACCTCCTTGGACAGAACCGATAAGCTTGTAGGGATAGTCTAAAAGTTTGTTCGCTTGTTCAATCCTTTTTGTTCGCAAAAGGTTACGAATAAGCGTAGAGCTAGCCGTTTCTCCCTCTAGTTGATATGCCTTTGCTCGCTTAACTTGAATGCCTAAATACTCGCCAATCTTTTGGTAAAAGCCAAGGTCTGCCGAACGCTCCGCTCCGAAGCGATGATCGTAACCCATTAGAATTGCTTGGGTATTGTGTTCAAGCTTTAGTTTCTGCATAAAGGCGTCCGTTGTAAGCTTTGCTAATTCTTTGTCAAAAGTCATCAGCACAACATCAAAACCTAGAGCCTCAAGTTTGGCAAGTTTTTCGCTTGTGCTGTTTAAGAATGCCCTCGGCTTTTCTGGGGCTAATACCTTAACTGGATTTGGCGAAAAGGTAATAACTAGAGGTTTTAAGTCAAGAGCTTCGCCCGTTTTTCGCAATTCCTCAAGCAAGGCTCTATGCCCCTGATGTACGCCGTCAAAAGTTCCTACACAAACAATCCGTCCTGTCATCTTTCTTTATTTAACTTTTCCTAGCAGATATTTAAAGAGAAACTTCACTTCCTTAAAATCCATTTTTTGATAACTATCCTTAATCTTCGGTTTAATATGTAGGTCTTCTGATGATTTGAGAAGATTATTTTTTAGGAGAGAGAACTTAATTGTTTTATTATCCTCTTTTCCTATTTTAACTACTTTTGAAGGCTTTTGTTTAGAAGCGAGCTCTTTTGTTTGCCTTTTTAATTCGTCAAAAATTAATGATTCTATTTTATTGTAGCTTAAACGCTTGCCAAATTCCTTTGGTAAATCTTTATAATTGACTTGAGCGTAGCGTTTATTCATCATATCAACTACGACGACTTGCTTAGGCAAAAACCAAAAACGTGCTAGCTCTACAAAAGGAAATGGGCGTAACGAAGCGTATAAGCCTTCACCTTGAGAGGCCTCAAGACGCATCTTAGACGAAAGCGTTTCGCCTTTCCAAGCCAAACCTACTTTCCAGTCTGACTTAGATATTGCTTGCTCCGTACCGAAACTTCCATAGGTTTTTCTTGTTTTACAGGAACTTATGCCAAGTAAAAGGACTAAGCTAAGGGCTATATATTGGATATAATGTCTCATCATTTATAATTTCTTTAGAGCTTTCTTAAGGCGACGCATCGCTTTCTTTATTTCTTTTTGTTTGGCTTTGTTATCTGTCTTTTGCTCAAGCTCTTTAGGGTATAGGTCAAGAGCTTTTTCAAAGCATTCTTTCGCTTCCTTAGGTTCTTCCTGTGCTAGATGAATAAAGCCAAAATGCTCATAAAAAATTGCTGAAATAGCATTCGTCTTTGCTCCCTCATCAAAGGCTTTACCCATATAGAGATTTGCCAGTGCATACTTCTTCGTTTGGTAAAGAATCCACGCATAGGTCTCCAAGAGGTTTGCGTCATTGGGCGTAAGGCGTACGCCAAGGGCAGCCATTCGCTCGGCATCGTTAAGGCGAAGCTCCTTTTTACTCAGATGATAAGCATAGTTATTAAGCACCGAAGGGTTGTTTTCATTCAGCTCTAATGCCTTGTCATAAAGCTTAATTTGCTCTTTTTCATCGCCAAGTTCTCCGTAGAGGTCGCCAAGCTGTCCGTAGAGCATTGAAAGACCAAAGCGATCTGTATTTTCCAAACTTTCCAAAGCCTTAATGCCTTTCATTAGAATAGCTTTCGCACCCTCAGCGTCCTTTTTGCTATACAAACCCACGCTTGCGTAGAAATAGTTTCGCCAATCATCTTGAATGCAGTCAATCGCTTGCAGACAAAATTCGCTAACCAAATCAATATCTTCTAGGCTAATCGCATCACCGATAAGGGCTTCCCAAACGGCTTTATTCCCTGCTTCGCTCTTAATTAGAGGACGAACGACCTCAATGGCACGCTTAAAGTTTTTCTGCAAACGCAGGCTCTCGGCATAAGCTAGGCGTAGCTCCGCACTTTCGCTATAATTGCTAAGCAAACGCTCCCAAAGTTGTTCGTACTTTGTCGCCTCACTATCGCTACTTTGCCCAAAAACAAACTCTTTAAGCGTTGCAATCTTGACGCTAAGTTCGGCTTTAGGATTGCTTAGGAAACGTTCTAAAATTGCTTCAGCTTCTTGATAACGGCTTAAAGCAAGTAAGCCAATCAAGGCTAATTTATCTTTTTCTTCTTGAGCAAACGCTCCTTTTTTAGCGTAAGATTTCAGCAAGTCTAAGCCCTTCTCATAGAGCTTTTGCCCATAAAATTCACTGATAACAAAGACTTTTGCCTCCTCCAAATAAGGGAACTTATCCACTAAAGACAAAATCTCGCTCTCGGCTTGCCCTTCCTCGCTAAGCATTCGGTAGAGCTGAGCCTTAAACTGAACCAACTGACGGCAAAGTGAAAAATCATTAGCATTAAGCTTTTCTATCTGATTGTATCGCTCAATCGCTTTCGCATATTCGCCTAAAGTGTAGTAGAGCTTCGCAGAATACTCAAGAGCAGAGGCGTCGCTTGAATTTTGCTCAAGCCAACGATTTATCGTAAGGCTTGCCTTATCATACTGCCGTTCCTGTGCATAAGTTTGCACGAGGTCAAAGACAAGTTCTTTATCACAACTATCCAAACGATAGGCTTTTTCGTAATAATGCCTAGCCTTTGCCCCATTGTGCAAAGCACGATAGCAATTCGCTAGGCTGTGTAGCGTCATAGCATTATCCGCCCACAGGCTATCGCTCTTGAGGTATAGTTCGACTGCTCTATCATATTCTTTATGAGCCTCTTGCAGTCGCCCCTTATAATAATATCTTTGAGCCTCAAGCCTGTCCGTATCTTTATCCCCTTGAGGAAGAATCTCCCCTGCTTTAGAGAGCATATCATCAGCTGTAGATAAGTTGTTAATAGTATCAACTTTTTGTGCATAAAGCTTTGCATAAGTCTGAGGATAAAGGAGCAAAAGCGTAAGGCATAGTTGCCATAATAAAAGCCATTTAGCTTTATTCTTTTCCTTATTATAATTGTATTGTTTTACTTCTGTCATAAAATTCACTTTATATCTAAACAAAGATACATAATAATTTATTGTCTCCTTTTCCTCTCTCCCTTCAAAGCTCAACTAGCCTCTCAAAAATTATACTTAAGTTTTATTCTGCTTTCTCTTATCTAAATCTCACAAATAGGAATAGCCACAAGCTACATTGACTGGCTATTTTTCCTAAATTCAAAGAAAAAACCTATGTTCCGATTTGTGATACTTAGACAAGTTCAGGAAGTTCTCCCAATCACTCAAAAAAGTTTCTGGGAAAACTTTTTCAAATTACACGGAAAACTTTGAAAAGTTTCTGGGAAGAAATTTTTAACAAACCAAAGACATTCATAAATCCCTGATAGATAGAAAATTAAAAACTTCCTAAAAAAGTCTTCTGCAAGTGTTCCAATTTGTGGTATTTGAACGAAAAAAATAAGACTTTCTGCGAGGGCGCTTTGTCGTATTTCGTTGCAGAATACAAAATGCGAAAGCATTTTGACCCCCGCTGGGAAGCGGATTTGTGGTATTTAGACAGAAAAAATTAGGGCGTGCCGAGACGACACACCCTAATAGTTGAAAAATTGTAATGGTAGAAGCTTTTAGAAAAGTCTAGCTAAATAAGCTTTAATCGCTTCGTTTTCTAACATATAACGTAGGACAAGCAAGATTGTAACAATGTGAAGTGTTAGGTTTACTTGCTTGCATTGTCCTGATAAGACCTTGATTAGGGTGTAAGAAATCAGTCCAAGAGCCATACCTTCTGCGATGTTGTAAGTCAAGACCATTGTCAAAACCGTGATGAAACTAGGCAAGGCTTCTGAAATATCGTGCAAGTCAATGTCTTGGATAGCTTTGAGCATAAACACCCCTACAAGTACCAAAGCTCCAGTCGTAGCTGCCGAAGGAATCAACAAAAATAGAGGCGAAAGGAAAAGTGAAAGCAAGAAGAAGACAGCCGTAGTGAAAGAAGTCAAACCTGTACGCCCACCAGCAGAGATACCAGCTCCACTTTCAATAAATGTTGTTACTGTAGAAGTACCAAGAATAGCACCTGCAGAAGTTGCTACAGCGTCCGCCATCATCGCAGGCTTGATGTTCTTAACGTTGCCCTTCTCGTCCATCATTTCCGTTCCAGCTGCTGCACCGATTAGCGTACCAATCGTATTGAAAATGTCCATAAATACTAGAGCGAAGATTGTAAGTAAGATGTTAGGCTCTAGGATTTTAGAGAAATCAAACTGAAGGAAGGTAGGAGCAAGTGATTGAGGCTCAGAGATTGGGAAGAAGTTCTCAGGGATAGTCGTTACCCCCATTGGAATACCAATAAGCGTTGAGATGATAATACCATAGAACAATGCTCCACGAACCTTTAGCACCACCAATACAGCCGAAAGAATAATCGCAATACAAGCCAAAATAGATGTTGCATTAAACGCTCCAAGCTTTACAAGTGTTGGAGCAAAACCAACGATAAGCCCAGCATTCTTTAACCCAATAAAGGCAATAAACATTCCGATTCCCACTGAGATTGCATAGCGTAGGTTCACAGGAATACAGTTTACGATTTGCTCACGGATATTGAAAGCTGTTAGCAAGATGAAGATAATACCTTCAATGAAGACGGCAGCAAGTGCTGTTTGCCACGAATAACCCATTCCAGCTACAAGGGTGAAAGCGAAGAATGCGTTAATACCCATACTTGG
>PDWI01003221.1_pt1 | contig 23234 bp, 19 predicted proteins | sample 1430891 | NCBI WGS metagenome assembly PDWI01 (sample SAMN01162508, study PRJNA174530) | Oral metagenome, whole genome shotgun sequencing project. | biome: Marine environment; feature: Marine mammal; material: Swab sample of the gingival sulcus; isolation source: swab sample of gingival sulcus... | reverse complement strand
GAATCAAAAAAGAAGCTAGAAGCTCTGTAGGAAATAACTCTATTTACAAGCTTAAATATCACTTATATCCTATAAATACTAAAGGATCTCTATGAGTGTTTTGGTCAGATAAATTAGATTTTAATGGGGCATTGTGATATTTAAATGCTTTTCACCAACAGGATGTAAGACTTAATTGTATCTTTGCAATAGAAAACTCTATATTTTTTAAGAAAGAGATTGTTTAAATGTATGAATAACAAAAAAATTAAAATTTTACCTAGATCTATCAAGATTCTATATATTCTTTTAGTTTTAGGTGATGCATTAACAACTTTTTTAGCCGCACCAACTTTGGAGAATGAGGCAAATCCTTTAGTTAAAATTTTAGGATTTGGTTGGGTTGAACTTTTGCTTTTTGACTTTACATCTGTTTGTATTGTCCTTTTCTTTATTATTAGATTAAATGATAGTTTGGTTGATTTTTTTGTTTACAGAAGAAGTAAAATCAGTATTAAAATTCTTGTAGGAATTATTTTCCATATAATCTTTGCAATACGTTGTATTGGAACAATAGATGCTATTCCCTGTAATATCTTTGTGTATATTTATCTTTATGGACCCAAATATGATTGGTTGTCAGAAACATCATACATTATCAAATGGATTAACCTTCCATCATCAACAACTATATATATATTATTTAATTTTGCTTATTCCTTTATTGGAATGTTCCTGTTATGGCTTAGAATTTGCTATTTAAGATACAAGTTGCTTAAACATCCTGATTGAATAGTTCTATAAGCTTAGCCTTTGGGAAGTGTCGTCCGATATATGCATTCATCATTTCTAAACTATCAGCTTCAATCAGCTTATCTGTTGTAGGGAAATGATTGTAGACAAGGTATTCTAATTCTATACCTCTAGTACGACAAAGTTCTAAACTCAAAAAAGTATGATTTAGACTACCCAAACGCCCCGAAGTAACAAGAGCTAAAGGATAGTTTCTTTCTTGAATAAAATCAATGGTATAGAAGTCTTCTGTGATTGGCACCATCAATCCACCAGCTCCTTCTAATAGGATCAATTCATAGTTATACTCATCAAAAAGACGATCTCGTGCTTGATCAATAATAGACATATCTATTTCTCTTTGATCAATCTTTGCAGCTAAATGAGGAGAAGCAGGATAAGATAGTATTATTGGAGCAGTAGTATGATTAAGATCCTCTTCTCGAAGCATTTGTTTCGTTAACTTCCGATGAAGAAGAATATCTTCAGAATCTTTAGAATCCCCCGTTTGAATCATCTTTTGAGATGTAACACGTAGTCCCTCGTTTGAGAACTTATCAAGTAACATTGCCGTTGCATAAGTTTTCCCAATATTTGTGTCAATCCCACTAACAAAAAGAACTTTCCTCATCAAACCTAGCTTTAATCAATTCGATTAGTAGATAATATATTCTCTCTCTCTTTAAGTCTAGAGCAAATCTGATTAATCTCAGCGACATTACGTACAGCTAATTCAATCTCTCCCTCAAAGAGTCCATCACTAGACTTCAAGTTTACACCAAGCATATTACTATTCATCTCATTTGAGATAACTTCACAAATATCAGATAGAAGACCTTTGGTATCTAGTCCCTTAACATAAATACGCCCTTTGAAACGCTTCTTATTAAAACAGCCCCATTCACTAGCAATCAAACGATCTCCTTCTGTACTTTTAAGCAACATAGCTCGTTTGCAAGCACTTCTATGGATACAAACCTTATGATCTTCTGTTAAAAAGCCAATGATCTCATCATTTAATATAGGATTACAACATTGAGCTAATTGATAATTTGTCTGATTAAGTTCATCAATCTTGTACGAAATATTTCGATCATAATGATGATCTCCTTTACTTGAGTCTATAGATTTTAAGGAACGTGAACGCTTCAGCTTAACAAGGTAATTAATCAGTTCTTTAATTGTTACCGTCTCTAGTTTGCTTTGTAGCTCTTCAATCCAAGAACAAATCTCTGACTTAATATTAAGATCATCATTACCTAATAAAAGATAGAACTCATCACTATTTCTTAGGTTATAAAAACTAAGAATATGATCAAGCAAACTCTTCTCAGTTTCAAGATTATAAGAACGAAGCAATTCGTTAAAGACTTCTTCTCCTCTCTCTCGTATTTCTTTCTTCTGCTTCTTCAGTGTCGTGGTAATAGCGACCTTTGCTTTTGGAGTAACAGCTATTTCTAACCATTCAGATGTACAAGCAATTTCATTCTCCACATTTAAGATCTCAACCTGATCACCACGTTCTAAGACATGTGTAATTGGATAAATCTTATGATCAATTTTAGCACCAATACACTCATCTCCAATTTGGCTATGCACAGCATAGGCAAAGTCTAAGACAGTAGCATTATTTGGGAAACGCAACATCTCTCCCTTTGGGGTAAATGTAAAGATATCGTTAGCGTAAAGACTTGCTTTAAAGTTATTCAAGAACTCCATAGCACTAGAGTCTGGATATTCTAAAATATCCCGAATCTTTCCTAATAATTCATCAAGGATCTGATCTTCCGCTCCTTCGACAAGTTCCTTATACCTCCAATGAGCAGCCACACCTTGCTCCGCAATATCGTGCATCCTACGGCTACGGATTTGAATCTCTACCTGTTTACCTGAAGGAAGCATTGCTGTAACGTGGAGAGCTTGATAACCATTTGGTTTCGGAATTGTCAACCAATCTCTCACCCGGTCAGGACGCGTCCGATAAGTTTGCTCAATGTAAGATTGTATTTGCCTACAGATTGCAACATCATCATCTACATGAGGACTATCAAATATGATACGAATAGCTAAGATATCATAAATCTCCTCAAAAGATAAATGTTTACGTTGCATCTTTTGATAGATTGAATACACATTCTTTATTCGGTATTTGATATCAAACTTAATACCTGCTCTATTAAGTTTCTTAATTAGAGGCTGAGTAAATGTCTCAAAGAAATTTTCTATTCCCCCTTGATAAGTCTCAAGCTTATGACTTAGCTCTCGATACTTCTCTGGGAGATTATACATAAAGCTTAAGTTCTCTAGCTCTGACTTAATAGCATATAAACCCAAACGATGAGCTAAGGGCGTGAAGAACTCTAATGTCTCTCCTGAAATCTTAACTTGTTTGTCTGGACGCATAGAAGAGAGCGTTCGCATATTATGCAAACGATCTGCAATTTTAATCAAAACGACACGAGGGTCATCATTCATCGTAAAGATTAGACGTCTGAAGTTTTCTGCCTGTAAAGAAGTTTCATTCCCAATAAGCTTATCTCCCTTGATCTTCGTTAGACCTTTTACTATTTCAGCAATTTTATCTCCTAAAAGACTAGCAATATTCTCCTCCGTATATTCAGTATCTTCAATGACATCATGCAATAAAGCACTACAAATAGAGGTTGAACCCAAACCTATTTCTTCACAAACAATCTTTGCCACAGCAATTGGATGATGGATATACGGCTCACCACTTTTACGACGTACACCATCATGAGCTTTAAGAGCAAATTCGAAGGCTTTACGAATACGTTCTACTTTCTTACTATGAGGTGATCGAAGATAAACTTCAATAAGTCCATCAAAAGCAGAATAAATATCTTTTAATTCCTCAGGCGTAAACGAAAGAGTAGTCATAGGCTTATTTTTTTAAGAGAATGCTCCAAAGAGATAAAAGTTATAAATAAGAAAGAATATAAAAAACATAGCACCCTCCCATCGATTAATCAACCTTTTACCAAAGAAGACACCAAAGATTAAAAGGAAGAGCGTTGATAATAACATAATGAAGAGATCTAATTCACTTAGATTCACAATTTTAATTGGAGCTATTACACCTGTCAAACCAAGGATTGCAAATAAATTGAAAATTCCTGATCCAACCACGTTACCTACAGCAAGATCTGTCTCATTCTTATAGGCGGCTACCAAACTTGTTGCAAGTTCAGGCAAAGACGTACCACAAGCTACCAGTGTTAGACCAAGTACACCTTCATTAATACCTAAGTCTTTAGCAAGATTAAGAGAATAAGTAACAAACAAATCTCCCCCCCAAGCTAAACCAAGAAGCCCCAAAAGAATAAAAGCTATGATCTTAATGTAGATCTGTGCATTATTTGCCTTTTGCTTTGCTTCATGATTCAGACCTACAGACTTTATTCGCCCTTTTCGTGCATTATTTAAGGAATAAATAATAAAAACAATAAAAATTGAGAGAAGAACCAAACTATCTCCCCGACTAATCTCTCTAAGAGCATAATCCACACCAAAATAATCATCTAGAGCCAGAAATGCAAGAACAAATGACCCGAAAAGGAGTAAAGGTAGCTCAAAGCAAATCGTACTTTTCTGAATGTGTATCGGTTTAATCAGAGCAACCAATCCCACAACGGCTAAATTATTAAAGATATTGCTTCCGAGGACATTCCCTAAAGCTAAATCACTACTCCCATTAAGAGCCGAACTCAAACTGACAACTAGCTCTGGAGCAGATGTTCCAAAAGCTACAATCGTAAGACCTATAATCAATGGACTAACTCCAAGCTTCTCAGCAAAACGAACAGAACCATCAGTCAGCAAATTAGCTGAGACAATGATAATTATAATTGAGGCAACAAATAAAAAACTATTAAGTAACATATATTTTTCAGTACATTCTTCTACAACACAAACATGTATTAGAAACAAAAATACACGTTTATAATGAAGAATGAAAGGGCTTAATTAAAAATCTCAGTTATTAAAACAAAATAAAACCACATGAAGGTGAAGTGAAAACTCCTAAAATCAGGATTTGAGGGTTCCTCATTCTTTGTAATCCGCTTGTAGAAATCTACTACGGCCCGCCATTGAAATGAAGATACGGTCTCGGTTTTCTATTGTGTACTGAGTCTCCTTACCTAAACATGTGGTTTTATAGTAACAAAGATAAGGACTATAAACGACAAAAACAAGCAAATAAGCCTTTAAATCTCTTGAATAAGTAAGATTATTCTGAGATTAAGAAAAAGTCAGCTTGAAATGGGTTTGAAAATTCTGAGCAAGGGTTTGAAAATTTTAAGGCTCAACTTTTTTATTTTGTGGGACAAAATAAAAATTTTGTCCCACATCTTTTTTGTTTTGTTAAACAAAATTCTCCAGCTCTCAGCAAAGTTTATTTCTCTTGTCCCTTAAGAGCGTTTGCGATAAGCATTATAGCGTACGGAACTGATAGATTGCTTCAATTAGCTTGACCACTTTAAGAGCCTCATCTAAGGTACAGACTTCTGCCTGCTCACCTAAATAATCTGCCACAACATTAGCAATAACATGATGATGGTTTTGAGCCGATCCGCTATAAGCTCCATATTGATTGCCTTGTACCTCCTCTATTTCATCGATAAGTTCAAGTCCAGCAATTTCACAATGCTCGATTTTATTAAGAAAAGGTCCTCCAAGCTTTACAGCTCCTTTCTCTCCTAGAATGGTCATCGAAACTTCTAAATTCTTACGATAAACAGATGTCGAATAAAAGATATGCCCTTGTACACCCTGCTTGGTCTCAAAAAGCACTCGCCCACTATCTTCAAAGTCAATCAAATCTTGATGATTAAAATTCTGAAAACAAGCATCTCTTACATCTAAAGCACCAAAAAGCCATAGGATCAGATCCAAGAAATGAGAATACTGCGTATAGAGAGTTCCTCCATCTAGATGTAGATCCCCATGCCAGCTATCCTTTGTATAGTAACGTTCATCTCTATTCCAAAGACAATTCATCTCTATGGAATAAAGCTTTCCTAAAGCATGACTATCAATCAAAGACTTAATCCAACGAGATGAAGCATTATAACGATTTTGTAGGACAGAATAAACCTTCACACCATACTCTTGAGCTAAATCCTTCAAAACAGTACCCTCTTCACTTTTTAAGACTATAGGCTTCTCAATCAAAACGGAATAGCCTGATTTAATCACTTCACAACTAACAGAGAAATGTAAACCATTTGGCACACAGATTGAAACAATATCAATAGATAAACCTGAGGCTAATAAATCTTGGACTGAAGAAAAAAAGGGAATATTTTGATAAGAAGCATCAAGACTTAAAACCTCCCGAGCTTTGACATCACATTGAGCAACTAATTCAGCTCTTGAATCATTTATAATTTTCTCAGAATGTCTCTTACCTATATGCCCACAGCCAATCACTGCGAAGCGAACTTGTTGCTTATTCGTCTGCACTATATTTTGAATCTTTTACGATTGATATTCTATCCTTATTGCTACAAATTTACAATAATTCATGGACTTCAATCTCTTGTGGCAAATGATTGAACCAATTGACGACATGCCTGACGATCAATTTTCTCATTAGCTGTTTTAGGAAGCTTGATAGAAGAAATAATCCTTTTAGGCAGATGATAAGGGTTTAGTTCTCGCTTCAGTTTTTGGAATAAAAGGTTGTTGTCAAGCTCTCCTTCTATCAGCAAAACTAAAGCATCTCCCAATAATTCATCAGGCTGTGAGCTAAGAGCAAAAGGTACGTTTATATAAGGAATAAGCTCTTCCTCTAATTCTTCAATTTGCAACTTCAGTCCCCCACTATTCACAATATTATCTCTGCGTCCTAAAACTTCAAATTCATCACAAGCAAACAATCTAACTATATCATTCGTCGGTAAATATTCCTTTGAGATATATGGAGCTAGAATCTGTAAACAGCCGTCATTATCCTGACGAACGGAAATACTTGGTAGAAGCTTATAATAAGGATTTGGCTTCTGACCATTAATCTGTCTTAAGGCGATGTGAGATAAGGTCTCTGTCATGCCATAAGTCGAGTAAATACGATTGGGCAGTTCCTTCAAGTTATTTTCTAAAGACTTACTCACGCTTGCCCCACCAATTAACACTTGTTCAATTTGCATAAACAAGCTTCTTGTTTGCACATTAGCAAGAATCATTTGAACCTGCATAGGCACAAGAGCGACAAGGACAAAATGCTCACTGAAGAAATCATGCTTATTATCCTTAGTGCAAAAATAAAGTAATGGATTTGACTGAACAGGAGCAAGGACAAGATTCATCTGGCAAAACATAGCACGAACGATCATCATCATGCCTCCAATATACTTAGGACTAATACAAAGTAAAGCATTTGTAGAAGCTTTCAAGCCTAGAGCTTCACAAGTCAGAGAAGCACTTGTCAGCAAGGCTTCTTTTTTAGCCTTAATGATTTTAGGCTTACCTGTCGAACCAGATGTTTGCAGTTCAATAAATGAATCCGATGAGAACCATGACTCAAGAAAACTCAGCACTTCAGCTTTCAAGTCAGAAATGGAATCCTCCTGATACTGCTCTTCAAATGATTGACGAACAGCTTTTATATTCTCCTTAGATATAAGTTCTCCATCTAAACAAAGGCTTAATCCTAAATATGAAGTTGAAGAGTTGAGCATTATAAATCTATTGATGGAGTAATCTGAGGATCAAAATAAAGTCTCTCTCCTTTTATTTCTAAAGGTAGCTCAATGTTATTCGTATAGAGCATACCCGTTCCTAATCCTTGTGGTAAGTTTGGCTTATATTGAGCAATCCAATGAGCAATAGCATTCAATCCTAAATTAGACTCTAAAGCCGATGTTGCCCAATATGAGATTGAATACTTCTCTGCAATACGAATCCATTCATCAGCTCCAGAGAAGCCACCATGCAAACTAGGTTTTAAGATGATGTATTGTGGACAAATCATCTGAAGAAGCTCTTCTCTCTGAGCAAATGAATGATGAGCAATGAGTTCTTCATCAAGAGCTATTGCTATTGGACTAGCTCCTTGACAAAGCTTAGCTAAAGCTTCCCACTGATGACAGGCAATAGGTTGCTCGATTGAATGAATTACATAATCTGCAAGCCTATTAAGTTTATCTTGAACAGTATCTAAAGAAAATGCTCCATTAGCATCTAAGCGTAGTTCGATCTCTTCTGCTCTATAATGCTTTCGAATATATTTAATCAAGCTTAGCTCCTCTTCAAAGTCTATTGCACCAACTTTAAGCTTAATACAATGGAAACCTTTATCTAACTTATCTTTGATTGCAGAGAACATTTTCTCTTTACTATTCATCCAAATCAAGCCATTGATCTGTATACCTTCTATGCCTAAAGCAAAAGGGCTATCCCCCCAAAGAGCAAAAGAAGAGTTTGCTTCTAGCTGTCGCTCTGCCATCTCTAAGCCAAACAAAATAGAAGGGTAAGGTCTAAGCTCCTCACGATTAATCACACCTGTTTGTGCAAACTCAAGAGCATACGTCCTTATTAGATCTACATAATTCGGCAGATCGTCGCATGAGAGCTTAGGCAGAGGAGCAAACTCTCCAATACCAAAAGAAGCACTACCATCTAAGGCTTCAAAAAAGGCATAATAAACTTGTCGTGTCGTATAAACACCTCTTGATGTACCTGCTTGTTCCTTGAAAATGAGTGTTCGAGGAATAATCTTAACTTGATAACGATCTTTCATCCAATGATTATACTTTGATTCTTTCGACTATACAACTACTTAATCTTAGGAACAAAGATATCTATATTTATACATATTATTAAGAATTGCGTCAAAAGGAAGTAGTGATAAAGTCGTATCTTTGTACCTAAACAAATAGAAAAGAATCAAATATGATACTCAACTACATATTTATAGCCTTCTTTATCATTGCGATTGCGATTGCTCTGATACATTTAGTCCTAACAGGTGATTTTTCAATCTTCGAAGAGTTAATGACCTCAAGCTTTGTTCAAGCAAAGAATGGCTTTGAAATAGCTCTATACCTTACAGGAATCCTTTGTCTATGGCTCGGTCTTCTACGAGTAGCCCAAGAGAGTGGCATCACTCAAGCCTTAGCTCATTTGAGTTCTCCGATCTTAACACGTCTCTTTCCAACCATTCCTAAAGATCACCCTGTTTTTGCAAGTATTTTTATGAATATATCAGCCAATATGCTTGGCTTAGACAATGCTGCAACGCCATTAGGCTTAAAAACTATGCAAGAGTTACAAGAGCTAAATAGCAATAAAGATGAAGCTTCTAATTCAATGATCATGTTCCTAGCTCTAAATGCAAGTGGACTAACACTTATCCCCACCTCAATCATAGCCTATCGCGTACAAGCAGGAGCCACAAACCCGGCTGACATATTCTTACCTATTCTTATGGCAACCTCCATTGCTACACTCGTTGCCATTATCTTAGTTGCCTTAAAACAACGCATTAATATCTTATGCAAACCACTTATTCTGCTCTTTACAAGCTTCTTCTCTCTATTCGCAGGGATTATTTACTTAGCACACAGCCTTCCGAATGAGAGCTTCAACAATCTAAGTAAAGGGCTATCCGCTCTCATACTGATGCTCATTATTTTGGTCTTCATGATTGCGGCAATAAGGAAAAAGATTAATGCCTATGAAGTCTTTGTGCAAGGAGCAAAAGAGGGGTTCAGTACAGCTGTAATGATTATTCCTTATTTAGTTGCAATGCTTGTTAGCATTGGTGTGTTTAGAGCTTCAGGTGCTATGGATTTACTCATGCAGGGTTTCCGTTATGGCATTAACTTTATTGGATTAGACACCGCATGGATTGAAGCTATTCCGACTATTCTGATGAAACCTCTTAGCGGAAGTGGAGCTAGAGGATTAATGGTTGACGCCATGCAAACCTATGGTGCAGACAGCTTTATTGGGCGTTTATGCTGTACAGTACAAGGGACAAGCGACACGACATTCTACGTTATAGCCTTGTATTTAGGTTCTGTTGGTATTAGTCGGAGTAAATACCTTGTCAGCTATTCTCTACTAGCCGATCTAGCAGGTGCAATAACAGCAATATTCTGTACCTATCTTTTTTTCTCCTAAGAAAGGGGGAAAGGCTATCCACTAAGACAAATAATCAGTAATCTAAAGGGACGTCTCAAAAAAAGGGATATCCCTTTTTATTCTCACTGACGTCACTCACGTTGCTCACTGACGTCACTCATGTTGCTCACTGATATCCCTAAAAATATTCAGACCATTATGGCATTCCAATAACAAGGTGCTATAAAGCCTAGATATTAGGCTTAAATCTTGGTACAGGAAGTAAATATTTAGGTTTTCCAGCATTATTTCTATAAATTTGTACAAAATCAATAAATAATTAATAGGTGTTCATAGTTTATTTGGCATGCAACAAATAGAAAAAGTATTCATTAGAGGCATAGGAGTCTATCCTTTTGATTCTGAAGAAATGCTTATGGATTATGTAACAGAACATAGAGGTCTACTCATTGCTCTGAATGCAGAAAAAATATTACATAGCAAAGAGCAGATGAAAGCAATTATCAATAGAAATATTGCTTATTGTGATGGAGCTGGGGTACAACTAGCCCTCCAACGAAAAGGCTATCATAAGGCTCAAAAGATTGCAGGCTGTGAACTATGGCTTAAACTCATTGAGCGATTTCATGAAGATAAGAGCATTTATCTTCTTGGAGCAAAACAAGAAACTATTGGGCAGACAGTCGCTCAACTTAAACAAGACTTCCCCAAAATCAATATTGTTGGCTGGCGGAATGGCTACTTTAGAGATGAAGCGGAGCAAGAGTCAGTCATGCAAGAACTAATTAAACTAAAACCAGACATAGTATTTGTAGCGATGGGCTCTCCTAAGCAAGAACTATTCATGGAGCAACTCATGAGAGAGCTTCCAGATACAATATTTCAAGGTTTGGGAGGAAGTTTTGATGTTTATACAGGACAAGTGAAACGAGCACCTCAATGGTGGATTGACCATAAGCTTGAATTTGCTTACCGACTAATCAAAGAACCAAAACGAATCAAGAGACAGATTCATCTCATTAAGTATTTCTGGTGGTTAATTACCAATAAGTTATGAAGAAAATAATGCTTGTTTTTGGGACACGCCCAGAAGCAATTAAAATGGCACCTCTCGTTAAAGAGTTAGAAAGCCACAGCAAATCAATCGAAACCATTGTATGTGTTACAGGTCAGCATCGTGAAATGCTCGATCAAATCCTCCAAATATTTGAGATCAAGCCTGATTATGACCTAGACATCATGAAGCAGGGACAAGATTTGTATGATGTTACATCTAAAGTATTATTAGGGATGCGTCAGGTTCTACAAGAAGTAAAGCCAGATATCGTTTTAGTTCACGGAGATACTACGACCTCTACAGCTACAGCTCTTGCAGCCTTCTATCAGCAGATTCCTGTCGGACATATTGAAGCAGGTTTACGTACGCACAATATCTACAGCCCTTGGCCAGAAGAAATCAATAGACAGATAACAGGACGTTTGGCTTCTTACCACTTCTGCCCAACAACAATAAGTCAAGAGAACTTGCTCAAAGAGGGGGTATCTATAGAGCAAACGCATATAACAGGAAATACCGTTATAGATGCTCTCAATTGGGTCGTAAACAAAATTAAGCAAGAGAAAGACCTTGAAAAGACGCTGAGTGATGAATTAAGGCTATTGGGTTACTCATCTGAACGCTTGGAAGACGACTCTAGAAGGCTTGTACTTATCACAGGACACAGACGTGAGAACTTCGGGCAAGGCTTTATTAATATTTGTACAGCGATTAAAGATTTATCAATTAAGTATCCAGAAGTAGACTTTGTCTATCCAATGCACCTAAATCCAAATGTTCGTCATGCCATTAAAGAAGTATTCGGAGAACTAAAGAATCAACAGGCAAATACTAATACCTTCTTTATCGAACCATTAGAGTATCTTCACTTTGTATTCTTGATGAATAAGTCTAACATTATTTTAACAGATAGTGGTGGTATCCAAGAGGAAGCTCCAAGTTTAGGTAAACCTGTCCTTGTTATGCGAGACACGACAGAACGACCAGAGGCAGTGAAGATGGGAACAGTACGATTAGTTGGCACTAACTACAATAAGATTATAGAAGAAGTTAGTCTGCTTTTAGATAATAAGGAACAATATCAGCTCATGAGTCAAGCGAATAATCCTTATGGAGATGGTTTAGCTTCCCAACGTATTTATCAAATACTAAATAAATAGTGGATAGGCATGTACTAGCCAAAGAAAGTATCCGAGCCTCCATACTAACCTATATAGGTGCGGGGCTTGGATTCTTTACTACATTCTTCATCTTAACGCAATATCTAGAGCCAGAGCAAATAGGACTAATACGCCTTATTCAAGAGCTGGCAGTCCTTATATCTAGCTTTGCACTTATTGGACTAAGCACATCTATTAACCGATTCTTTCCTTATTTTCGCTCGACAAATCAAAAAGATCAAGTCGTACATAATGGATTTTGGTACTACTTAATCAAAATGACTTGTATAGGTACGGCTTCAACCTTACTTCTTCTTGCTCTAACTTATATCCTGTTTAGAGCTAACATTGAAGAGTTTATTCTGACACAGAACTTACTGTTTCAGCACTACTACTACCTGATTATTCCTCTATCTATTATCATTGTCTTCTGGACAATCAGTGAATTGTACAGCATACAGCTCTACAAACTAGCTATACCTAAGGGAATCAGAGAACTAGGCTTACGCGTCTTTCTCCTTATATCTTATCTGATCTTTACTTTTACGACCTTGAAATTCGATGGACTAATGTATCTATTTATAGGTTCATTTGCCCTATGCCTGATACTCAGCATTACTTATCTGAAGTCTCTAGTCCCCTTAAACATGAAGCACAGAAAGGAATTTATTAGCCCTAAGCTCAAGCATGACTTCAAGAGATACACCTTGCTCGCAATAATAAGTACTGTCGGAACAACACTCGCGAGTCGAATGGATCTCTTTATGGTTTCGTTCATACAAACAGATGGTCTTCAAGAAGCAGGTATATTTACAATTGCCTTCTTCATGGTCTCTATTCTTGAAATCCCAACACGTTCACTGATTGGTATCACGACGCCACGTATTGCTCAATACATGAAAGAGCAAGATTTCGATGGCATTAATCAAATATATAAGAAGATTAGTTTCTACCAGCTACTCACAAGCTTGATCATAGGCTTCATCATATGGTTTAACTTTGATAACATATTAGAAATCATGCCTAATGGAATATCTTATCAGAGAGCTAAGAACATCTTCCTTCTTCTAGGCATAGCTAAGCTCATTGAAGTTACATTTACAGCCTGCCATCCAATAATTAACTGCTCTCACTACTACCACTGGAATATTTACTACACTGTTTGGCTGTGCATCATTGCTTTTATAGCGAACCTTTACTTTATTCCTATTTGGGGTACAATTGGAGCAGCCTTTTCTACACTGATAACAGCTTTCATTGGTTACGGACTTCTACAAAGCCTACTGTACTGTAAGTTCAAACTTCAACCAATATCCAAACGGCTAATCCTACTTATCCCACTTTTACTTCTTCTGATAAGTTTCTATTACCTTATGCCTCATTTAGAGAATCCAATACTTGACTGCTGTTTGAGTTCAGTGTTTATCATGACACTTGTACTAGCTTATCTATATCTGAGCCAAGCCTGTCCAGAGCTTTTTAGTTTTATTAAAACAAAGTATCTATGGATCAAAAGAAGATTCTCCTTGTAAGTACATCAATAGAAGGAGGCGGAGCAGCTTATGCTTGCATGAGACTTTACCAAGCATTGAAAGAGCTTAGGATATTAGAGGTTAAGCTACTAGTTCTGAATAGACCAAGGAAGTTATCACCTAGCCTAGAGGCAGATCCGAACCTAGTCTTTCTATCAGATTCAAAGTTCTTAAAGCTAAAAAATTTCTTATATAAATTCTTTGAGCGTTGTGAGATTCTTTATCAGGCAAAGAATATAGGGACGAGCCTTTGGAAGTATTCGACTGCTAGATTTGGACTAGACTATAAGCACAGCAACTTATTTGAATGGGCAGATATCATTCATTTACATTGGATTAACCACGGAACACTTAGTCTTAAAGTTTTAAGAAAATTGGAGCAGACCAATAAACCCATTGTTTGGACGCTCCATGACCTCTGGCCTTTAACAAGACTTGCTCATTTGCCATGCTTAAATGCAGAGGATACTTGCTCATTCTCTAAGAACTTTGCAAAGAAACGCTTGCTCTCAATAGCACAATTCAACGCTCTCAATAGCACAAAGCAACAAGCTTATATCTATATAAAAAAGGAGAACGAACTAGCTGAGAATACTTATTTCCTTGCTGTAAGTCCCTTCGTTAAGGATCTAGCCTTGGAAATTCAGCCACAGCTAAACCAAGAAAAGCTCCACTGTATTCCACCCTTGCTCCACAATGAGAAAAGTCTAAGTCCTAAGCCAAAGACTCATTACTCTTGGCACAGAACTAATCGGTACTATATTCTGATTTCGTCTGTACGAATAGATGATCCTCTTAAGGGCTTTCATCTATTAGAAGGCTTGTGCCTAGAACTTAAGAAGCTTGATCCTATTTTTGCAGAGCAAATTACACTTCTTTTCATAGGTGAAGTCAAAGATAAAGCTAAACTAAAGAACTTCCCCTTAAACTATGAATACTTGGGGTACATCAATCAGAAAGAAGAAATTCAAGACCTATACCAAATGGCTCATTTGACCCTGTCCTGCTCGCTCTTTGAGACCTTTGGTTTAAGCCTTGCCGAGTCCTTAAGCTACGGTACGCCTGTCCTTAGTTTTGATTCTGGAGGAGCAAGATCCATCATTCAAGAAGGAATCAATGGCTATCTCATAGAAAATTTTCAACTCGAAGAAATGGCAAAGAAGATAAAACAAGTGATTCAAGAAATACAAGCAGGAATCATCACCGAAGAGTTATGCAAACAATCCGTTGTAGTCTTTAGCCCCAAAGCTATTGCCCAAAAACATTTAGAACTTTATACAAAGATCGAATATGAAGCCAGAACTAAAGCCTAAATTCTCAATTATAACCGTAGCTTACAATGCCTCCAAAACAATAGAGCGTACTCTTAAATCTGTTGAGTGTCAGAGCTATCCCAATATAGAATACCTCATTATTGATGGAGCTTCAACCGATAATACACTTACTTTAGTTCAAACAATTAGCCCTCAGGCAATAATTCTTTCAGAACCAGACAAGGGTATTTATGACGCTATGAATAAGGGACTAGAACTAGCCACAGGAGATTATATATGCTTCATGAATGCAGGGGATTGTTTCAAAGAAGATAATTGTCTAGAAGTATTGGTTGAGACAATAAATTACACCCAAGACAAATTGCCTGACCTTATTTATGGAGACACCGAACTCATTGATTCCACGGGGAAAGCCATTGGATTACGTAGGCTTCGCCCTCCTAAAAATTTATCTTGGCAGACTTTTAAGAAAGGTATGCTTGTGTGTCATCAGAGTTTTCTCCCCAAAAGAAGTTTATGCCCTCGCTACAACCTCTGTTATCGCTTCTCAGCAGACTTTGATTGGTGTATTCGTATTATGAAAAAGTCCCAAAGCTTCTTTTTCTCAAATCAGATCATAAGCCAATATCTGAATGAGGGAACTACAAGCAAGAATCGAATTAAATCGCTCTGTGAACGCTTCTCAATTATGAGTAAGCACTATGGACTAATCCAAACCATCTACCAGCACATTAGCTTCATATTTATTCACCAAAGATAAAACAGAAAAGAAAAAGAGCTTATATTCAAGCTCTTAAGTTATTATCGGAATAAGTTTTAAAAGCTAGACTCATAGAACTATTTTGCTAAGCTTAATACTTTCATTTTCTAGGCATATGCTTAAGATTTGCTAAGCATATGCCTAAAAAAACACTCCTGAAACCCTAAGATTTAAAGAATATTTCGAAACTAAAAGAAAGGTTTATATAACTCTTGAAATTCAATAGTTCGACTACCATCTAAATCATGTAGTAGAAGAGACTCTTCTATACAGTTTATTTCGATAGGTTCTGTTAGAGGAAGCTTTTGCCACATACTAATCAGACGAAAGGCTTTATCCTTCTTGGAATAAATCGTACACAAATGAACGGGACAAAGCATCAGTTCCGTAGCGTAAGATCTTAGATGATCCTCCCTATCGTGAGGACAAATAAAGACAAACAATGAGGACTGATCCTTTAATAGCTTAGATGCTTGAGCCATTAAGCTATAGATATTTAAGCCATCTTTTGCTTCATGTCGAGCTAATCGTCGAGCTTTTTCTTTCGCGACTAAACTAGATGAATCAAAAAAAGGAGGATTACTAACAATTAAATCAAAGCAATTAGCAAAAGAATAAGTCAAAAAATCCCCTTCAAGAACAGATATTTGCTTAGTATAAGGACTATTTTGAATATTTGCACGAGCATCAAGTAAAGCTTCTTTGGAGCAATCAATGGCTTGAATACTTGCATTTTTCAACTTCTGAGCGAGCATCAGAGCAATTAAACCTGTCCCCGTACCAATGTCTAAAACATCCAACTTATCTTCAGTCTTAGAAACAAAATGCTTAGCCACATAAGAAGCAAGAACTAAGCCATCTGTCCCCACCTTCATGGCTGAATGACTCTGCTGAATCGTAAAGTACTTTAGACTAAAGTCATTTATCTGCTTCATCAAAACGGTTAAGCAAATTCAAATTACGGATACGCCACTCGTTTGGATAGAGATTATTTACTCGATTGCCCAAGTGCTTCACAAAACCCAATGGTGCAGATTTATGAGTTAGAAGCTTAATGCCCTTCTCTGCTTCTTGAAGCTTAATATCTTGTTTGGCTAGGAAAAGCAGACATTCCTCTTGGCTCAATTCAATCTGAGCAAAAGCCTGTGGATTAAAGGCTGTACTTAAGGCTAAACTTTGTAATGGGATTAGATTTCGTCCCTTAATCTGAGCTAAAGAGACTCCTGCATTAAGCATATAAATACCTTGGCTCTGGAGTTTATTAAACAAAGGAATAAGAGTTAAAGGCAGAGCTTGAATGATATTTTCTCCTATAATCTGCCAACTATAAGCATCTGAATCATGAATATAAGCTTTTACCTCTTGAGGAATTAGACTTTTAGACTGCTTAACCTTTGCTTTCAGATTAGATTTTCTTAGCTCTTTATTGGCTCTTTGCCCCGTATTCTCCTTTCTAAAGACAGCCATAAACAAGCCCTCCCCTTTTATCTTATGAGGCATCATTCGGTAACAGGCACTATCAATGAGATGTGACCGAATCTTCTCATCTATAGCTGTGTTCAAGCTTAGAGCTTCAAGTGGATAATTTCTTAGCAAATATTGTACAATGTCTTCATTCTCTTCTCGATTGAAGGTACAAGTACTATACACCAACAAACCATTATCCTTCAGACATGGATAGATTGCGTCTAAAATTTCAATTTGTCGTTTAGCACAGAGGCTAGGACTATCTACTTGCCATTCACTTCGAGCCTGAGGTTCTTTTCGAAACATGCCTTCTCCTGAACAAGGAGCATCAACGAGAATCAAGTCAAATGTATTTTTGACAGCAGACCAACGACTAGGATGCTCTGAGCTAACAATATTTAAAGGACTACCCCACTTTTGGATATTTTCTTTGAGGATATTTGCACGACTTGAAATTAATTCATTAGAAACAAGGACTGATCCCTTGGGAAGCAAGTCATGAAGTAGAGTACTTTTGCCTCCAGGAGCAGCACAAAGATCTAGAGCAAGGATTGGCTCTTCTGGGAGCATAGGCTTAATCTGAGCTAAAAGCATAGATGAAGCCTCTTGAACATAATAATAGCCCAAATGAAAGAATGGATCAAGCGTGAAGTTTGGTCGCTTATTCAGATAAAAAGAATTAAACGACCACGGCACAGCATCTGCTAAGTCCAAAGCAAGCATATCTTCAGCTCTGAGCTTAGATTTATTTAGTCTTATCGAACTTGGAACTTCTTGATCTAAAGAATCTAAAAGTTTCGAACTCTCTTGTCCAAAGAGTTTTTCAAGATTAGAAATAAAGTCTTTTGGAAAAGGAATCATGATTTAGACTTCTTATCATAGACTCTTAGCTTCTCATCAACAGACTTAATGTAAGCTTGATCTTTCAGAACGTAACGCATGTATAAAGAATAGAGCATCATCGTTGTGGGCAAAGCAATTAATAAACCAATAAATCCAAACAAATAGCCCCAGATAGACAAAGAAAGAAGTACTAGCGAAGGACGAATCCCCATCTTATTACCCATAATATGAGGAACAATGAAGGAATCTTGAATGAATTGCATAATAGCAAGGACACCATAAGCAAGAAAGAATGAATAGAGTAAGCTTCGATCTGATTGGATGGACATTAAAACCGCACATAAACCGAGGGGTAAGATACCTAAAAGTTGCATATAAGGGACAAAGTTCAGCACTCCAATAAAAATAGCCATTACCATTGCCATTGGAAGATTAATCAGATAAAAACCTATAGATAATAAGATTGTAACACATAGAGCAACTAAGGCTTGACCTCGAAAGTAGGCATTCATATAAAAGTTTAACTCATGCCCAATAGAGCGTACTTGCTCACGCATTCTTAAAGGTGCAAGATTTATTATTCCCTCACCCAAACCCTCAAAATCAAGAAGTACGAAAATAAAATAAGCAAGTCCCATCGCAAAGATAAGTCCCCAAGAAACAAAAGATATTGTCCCCTGAACGACAGAATCAACTTGTCCGAGAATAGACTTAAGTCCTTCTAACAAGCGATCAACACTTAGGTTACGAGAAATATCTTTGAGATTTACATTCTTCAAAACATAAGCATGCAACCTCTCAGGAACTAGGATCTCAATAAGACTTTTTCCCTCATTATAAGAAGATAATACTGTTATTGTCTTGCTTATCTCCATCTTAATTGTTGGGATTAGGTATAAAAATGCAAAGGTTATTGCTGAAAAGAGTAGTATAAAAACTAAAGTTACAGAAAGACCTCGAGACTTAAGTCTTAATCTATACTGAAAGAAATAAACCAATGGTAGGACTGCATAGGCAAATATTACAGCCAAAAGGAAAGGTCTAAGCATTTCCCAGATAAGAGATACTCCAAAAAAGAAAGTACACAAAAGCAAGAGAGCAAAAATGATACGTACAGTTCGATCAAAAGTAAACTCTTTTTTGAAAAAATGATTCATATTAAATAGATTCCTTGTAACTATAATTGTCTAATTAGGAGACTAAGGCTATTTCAAGTCTAAGTCTCCTAATCAAATAAAGTAACACAAATTAGATTAATCCTTTAGAGGTATTTTATTTACTCGATTGACATGTCTTTCTCCTTCGAAGTCTGTCGTTAAAAAGCCTTCTACAATAGAAAGGACTTCTTCTTCAGATAAAAATCGTCCAGGGATAGACAAGACATTGGCATTGTTATGCATACGAGCAAGCTCTGCAATCTCACGAGTCCATGATAAGCCAGCTCTCACTTTTGGGTGCTTATTCAAAGCCATTGAGATACCATTCCCAGAACCACAAACGGCAATACCTTGCTCCAAATGACCTTGATCAATAGCATAACCTAATTTATGAGCAAAGTCTGGATAATCACATCGCTCTTCTGTCAAACATCCAAAGTCCTCCACTTCGTATCCAAGCTTCAAAAGATTCACTTTTATACATTCTTTCATTGGAAAGCCAGCATGATCCGAGCATAAGCCTATAGTCCTTTTCTCAATCATTGTTTTTATTTATTTAGAATTTTGACAACTTGTTTATAGACATTCTCAGCAGTGAATCCAAGCTTTTCATCAAGCACTTTGTATGGAGCTGAGAAGCCAAAGCTAGTTAGCCCCCAAATATTTTGTTCTGACCCAACTAAACCTAAAAGATTCACAGGTAGTCCAGCAGTCAAACCAAAACGAGGAAGATCTAGAGGTAAGACTTCCTCTTGATATGTACTAGGCTGATTTCGGAATAAGCCTTCACTTGGGATAGACACAACCTGTGTTTTAATTCCATTCTTGCGAAGGAGTTCTGCTCCCTCTACAAGAGTTGACACCTCACTACCGCTAGCGACCAATACAATCTCGGCATCTTCATCTTTAAGGACTACGTAACCTCCTGTTGTTAGTTGCTTAGCTTCTTCTTGACGAGAGCTTGTTCCTTGGCATGGTAAGTCTGTAATATTTTGTCGTGATAGGATTAATGCTGTAGGAGTATTCTGATTCTCCATTGCCATTTGCCATGCAATTGTTGTTTCATAGACATCTGCTGGGCGAAGCACAAGCATACTATTTTCACCATGATGGTTCTTTAGCTTCTCCATAAGGCGAATTTGAGCTTCTTGTTCCACAGGTTCGTGAGTAGGACCATCTTCGCCTACACGAAATGCATCGTGCGTCCAAACAAATCTAACGGGCAATTCCATCAAAGCTGCCATACGAATTGCAGGTTTCATGTAATCACTAAATACAAAGAAGGTACCACAAGCTGTATGTACGCCTCCATGTAAAGCCATCCCAATACAAAGGCATGCCATTGTAAGCTCGGCAACCCCAGGCTGTAGGAATGCTCCAGAGAAATCATCTCTTGAAAGCATTTTTGTTTTCTTAAGGAAACCATCAGTCTTATCACTATTTGATAGATCGGCAGAAGCAACAATCATATTTTCAAGCTTAGTAGCTAGATGTCCTAGCACAGTGGCACTAGCTGATCTTGTTGCTTGATTGGCTTTCTGCTCAATAGAGTCCCAATCTAAATCAAGAGACTTTTTACTGAACCAATCCTCTAGTTTTCTTGCTTGCTCTGGATTATCTTGACGCCAGCGTTCTTCCTCTTCCTTACGGCTTACAGCTAGGTCTCTCAATTCTTGCAAACGATTTTTATATAGCTCTTGCACCTCTTCTTGTATCGTGAAAGGCTCTTCGACACTACCTCCTAAATTTTTGAATGTAGCCTCAAGCGAAGCTCCTGCAGCAGACAAAGGCTGACCATGTGTGCTAACAAAACCTTCCATTGACGAACCATCTTCGGCAATCACACCTTTTGCCATAACCGTATGTCCGATAATCAATGTTGGTTTACCGACACTTGATTTAGCTTTCGTTAGAGCTTGACGAATCTCCTCAACGTTATTTCCATCAATTTCTAGGACACGCCAGCCCCATGCTTCGTATTTCTTGGCAACATCTTCGCTATCGACATCACTAACCTTAGTAGAAAGCTGTACATCGTTAGCATCGTAAAACATGATCAAGTTATCAAGTCCTAGATGTCCTGCGATACGTCCTGCTCCTTGTGAGATTTCTTCTTGTATACCCCCATCTGAGATATAAGCATAAATTGTCTGGCTCATGACCCAACCTAAGCGTTGTTGGAGAAACTTCGCAGCAATGGCTGCACCAACAGCATAGGTATGACCTTGTCCTAATGGTCCTGAAGTATTTTCAATGCCTCGCATGAGATCAACCTCTGGATGCCCAGGAGTTACACTACCCCATTGACGGAAATTCTTTAAGTCTTCAAGGGTGAATTTATTAATCAAGGCAAGCTGAGCATAAAGCATCGGAGACATATGCCCAGGGTCTAGGAAAAATCTATCACGACCTGACCAATCAGGTCTATCAGGGTCGAAGATTAAGAACTCTGAGTATAAGGTATTGATGAAATCAGCCCCACCCATCGCACCTCCGGGATGTCCGCTTTTTGCTTTTTCAACCATGGCAGCAGCTAAAACACGTATATTGTTCGCCGCAGCAGTCATTACTTGATTTGAATTCATTGCTTACTGTAAGATGTTTAATTGATATGCTAAATATTATTCTATGTAATTCAAAGGTACAATTTTTTTCATAGATATTCCAAAAAGAAGTCTTTAGTTCAACGTTCCGATGCTTAAGATTGAGTATTTAATCTCAAAGGCTCAGAAGATTTGAAGAATCATAACAAGTCTAAAACACTGATAGACAACAAGAAATAGAATAAGCTTAGGAGTTCAAAATTTCTTCCCAACGAACAAACTAAATCGTAGGGAACTTTTCTAAAAACCTTCCCTATATTTTTCTAAAAAGTAGGCTCAGTTTTGAAAAGCCCTTGCGAAGTCCAATTTTCACACATCCGAAAAGAAAAAACATTTTATCTTAATAAAAAATATTATCTTTGCTTCTCATGAATGACTATAACATAAAAGACTAGAGAAGTAAGCCATTTAATTAGAATAAGTATAAGGATGGAGCAACTTAAAGATATTATAAAACAGCAAGGAGAAGCCCTAAGCAATGAAGTACTCAAGGTTGATACTTTCCTGAATCAACAGGTAGATCCCAATCTGATGGAGGCTATAGCTCAAGAGTTTTTCCTAAAATTCCAAGATCTCAACATCACGAAAGTGCTAACTATTGAGAGCTCTGGAATTGCTCCTGCAGTCTTTACAGCAAAAGCTTTCAACGTACCGCTTATTATTCTCAAGAAAGAACAATCCTCTACCTTAAACAAAGAAGACGTTTATAGCTCCGAGGTCTTTTCTTTTACGAAAAACAAAAGCTACCAGCTCTTTACAAATAAGAAATTGATTAAAGAAGATGATCAGATTCTATTCATTGATGATTTTCTAGCGAATGGACAAGCAGTCCTCGGCACACTCAAATTATTAGAAAATACTAGTGCCAAGTTATCAGCTATTGGCATTGTCATTGAAAAAAGTTTCCAAAAAGGGCGACAACTTGTTGAAGAAAGCAATATTCCTATTCACTCTCTCGCAAGAATTAAACGCCTAGATAAAGATATTATTGAGTTTATTGACTAATCCCTTCAAGCTTAAAGAATCTAAATCCAAACCCTAAAATAAATTAGCATAAATCATGAATAAAAATAAATATCTCAAAGCAAGTATATTCCTCTTACTGACCATGCTCTTAAGTTCGTGCTATCAATACGACCCCATAGAGGCAAAAGAGCGTCTGATTGAGGAACAAAAGCGAAAGAACAAGCGACCAAATAATCCAGATAAGCCTGAGCCTAACAAACCTAATCAGCCAGAAGATCCAGAAGATCCCAACAATCAAGGACAAGGAACTGAAAAACCAAATAATAACAATGGTGGAACAACTCAGGAAGAAGACTATGCTATCATGCATTTTGACTTTGAATTATGGAAGAATGTTCCACGTAAAGCTTATCAAGTCCCCTTAGTCAATAGCAAAGAGAACCCAGCAACATCTTATTGGGTTTCTGCAAGTAATTTTGGTTATGACTTCGGAGGAGCTTACGACAAGGACTACCCCACACAAGTATTAAGGAAGG
>PDWI01004391.1_pt1 | contig 23235 bp, 19 predicted proteins | sample 1430891 | NCBI WGS metagenome assembly PDWI01 (sample SAMN01162508, study PRJNA174530) | Oral metagenome, whole genome shotgun sequencing project. | biome: Marine environment; feature: Marine mammal; material: Swab sample of the gingival sulcus; isolation source: swab sample of gingival sulcus... | reverse complement strand
TTTGCTGTCGTAATAAATCAAAAACGGATTTGTCATTTGCGCACGCAAAGAGATTTTGTTTGCCATAATTTTATTAGCCGCTTTTTCCGAAAAATTATACGCCAAAGAGATATTTTTCATTCTTACAAAACTTCCGTCGGCTACTCTGTTTTGCGAAAAATTGTAGGTGTTGTAAGCCTTTTCGATATTTTCCTGACCTATCAGATTTATTAAATCCTTTGACGGAAGCGCAGGTACATCGCTCGTAAGTTCGTCGTAAGGTTTTAGCCAACGGTCGTAATATTCGGTTGAAAAAACATTCAAATCGGCAAAAGCCGGGTCAAACGAAGGGTTTAACCTAATTTTATTACCGGCTTGCATTGTTATAAAAAATGAAAATTCCCAATTTTTATACGTAAAAGTATTTGATATACCTCCCGTGATGTTTGGTTCGGTAGGTCCGTGATATATTAGATATGTTTTTGTATATTCGGTATCCAAAAAATCGGCACCCGAAATATTTCGGTAACTTCCAAGATTTATGGGATACAAACCAAAGTCGAAAGTCGGTAAGCCATAAGGGTTTACACCTTGATAATTGAACGAGAACAACGAGCCTTTCGGAAAGCCTACAATATTTCCGCGCCCCGTTCCGGCTACCATGTCAAAGGCATTGGGTGCATTTATCAGGCGTGTAATTTTTTGGTTCATATAGCCTACGCTTAAATTTGTAGTCCACTGAAAATCATTGTGTTGTATGTTTTTTGAGTTAATGGCAAGTTCTACTCCTCTGGTGCGCATATCGCCAAAGTTAGCGTATTTGTAGTATTCTCCGCCCACGCCCGAAGTACGAACCAAATCAATTAAATCAAATGAATTTCGTTGATAAACATCAATGGTTGTGCTTATTCTGTTTTTTATTAATCCAATATCAAGCCCGATGTTAAGCTCGTACATTTTTTCCCAAGTGAGGTCTCGGTTTTCCAAATGCAAAATTTTAAGTGCATTTTCTCGGTCGTCAAAATTATATCTATTTATAATGTAATTTCTAAAAACGGCATTGGAGTTTATGGCTTTTTCGTTCATTTTGGCGGTAAGCCCGTAGCTAACTCTAAATGCAAGCGACGAAATAGCCCCCTCGTTGTTGTACATAAAATCTTCTTTGTCGATATTCCACTTTACGCCTACATTCCAAGTAGGAAGCCATTGTGCGTTGCTGTTTTTGCCGGAAGTGTTTGAGCCTTCGTAGTTTAGAACTGCATTAACAATGTATTTTCCCGAATATCCGTAAGTGCCGCTCAATGAGAAGGTTATGCCCCTGTTGTATCGGTTCATCAATGCAAAATAATCACTACCTTCATTAGTCAATTTATTGAAAATAAGAGGATTGGTAAACACCTGATTTCCCTTATCGTATTGAATACCATAGCCTTGGAACGGATTTGTAGTTCGGGCAAATGCCTTAATGTCATGCTCGTTTATGCTTTTGTTGAAATCAAGTGCTAAACGTCCGATGTAGCTTTGCAATGTGGTTTCCGTTTTGTTAAAAATACCACCGTGAGTAAGTGCTATCTTGGGTTGCAACAGGGGATTGTCTTTGTCTTTAACCAAATATACGTTATGGCTTGTTACATAGGGAGTTTCGTTGGCTCTGAATGCCTGTATTACATTTGAATTTTCTTTAATAAAATGAGAATTACTTGTAAAAGCCCTTCGGGAAGAAAGCAATACATGAGCCTTGAAACTTTCAGATATTTTATACTCGGCATCTATCTGAGCTTTAAAATCTAACAGTTTGATTTTCATGTAATTATTGTCGTATTCATTAAGAATATTAAAGGGCGCCCAGTTGTTTCTGTAATATTCAAGATTGCCGTTTTGGTCTTTGGGACGCAGTGTTCTGCTGGTCGAAAGTGCGTAATTAAACGGATTTATATCAAAATCTCGTTCAAACGAACCGATTGTAGTGTTTTTTCTTTGCGAAAAGGTGCCTTGCGCCTTTTGATTTCTGATATTTCCTTGAACAGAGAATGTTGTTTTAAAAGCATTTCCGATGTAATAGGTATTTTTCAGATTGGCTGTCAGACGGTTTACATTGTCGGCAATTGTCCAGCCGTAATCTTTATAAAAACCCAGCGAAGCATAAGTTGAATTGTTTTTTCCGCCTCCCGAAAATGTAACGGTGTGCGTTACAATGGGACTGACCGGATAGAATAAATGTCGGAACCAATCCGTATTGGCATATTCCTTTTCTTTAAAAAAATCGCGTTTAGCGGCTTCGGTATTTTCAATGTAGTAAGTTCCTGTTTCCGGATTAACACTACTGCCACCTTTATAATATTGGTAATACACTCCGCTTCGTCTGCCGTACAATGCTTCTTGCAAACTAAAATATCCTTTGTTGGCAAGTTCTTGATATACCGACATGGTTTCTTGTGAATTCAGTAAATCAAATTCCGAATAAGAAGGCGTGGCTCTGTAACTGTATTCAGCGGCGTAAGAAATTTTGTTTTCGGAGTTTCTTTTACCGGATTTTGTGCTTATCACGATTACTCCGTTTAAAGCTCTTGCGCCGTACATCGAAGTGGCAGAAGCATCCTTCAATACCTGAATATCCTTTATATCTGATGCGTTTAAACCTGCAACGGCCGAGCTTATAAGAGTAACGGCGTCGCCCGACACCAATTCGTCAAGACTTAAAGCCACTAGGTCCTCATAAACAGCACCATCGATAACCCAAAGCGGCTGCACATTGCCAATTATGGAAGCACCACCCCTGATATTTATGCGAGGCGCCGAACCAAAAGACCCTGATACGTTTTGAATATTTAAACCGGGCACACGTCCTTCAAGCATGCGCGAAACATCGGCTACTCCGTCGAGTTTTACGTCCTTCATTCCCACCAATGTTGCCGAGCCGGTAAATACTCTGTTCTTGATTTTTTGATAACCCGTAACCACAACTTCCTCTATATCATGCGAATCCTCAGTTAGGGTAACCTTTATATTTGGCGATTCTATTTTTACGTATTTGTCCTTAAAACCGATAAATCGAATTTTTAAAGTTTGTCCTAATCGAGCATCAATTTGAAATTTTCCCTCACCATCGGTAACTGCAGCTTTTTCTGTCCCTTTTACAAGAACAACCACTCCGGGTAAAGGATTCCCGGATGCTTCAGTAACGATTCCTGTTATCATTTTTTGAGCCGAAACGAGCTGAGCAAAAAACAGAAATAAAATAGGTAATGTATTCTTTATAATTCGTTTATTCATAATGCAATACGACAATTTTTAATGATTGTTACCATGATAAATTTACTCCGCCAAAAACACCAAAAGGGTGTCCCGCTCTCAAACCGGAGGGGTGTCTGGAAACTAAATATTTTTCATTCATAACATTAATAACTTTTACAGACAAGGATACATATTTGTGTATTCTGAACCTTGCCGAGGCATCAATTATGGTGTGTTCCGGTATTTTATTTCTATCGGCAATTTTGCCTTGTCCGGGCGTGGTGCGCACATCGCCGTTGTATCTTACGCCTACGTTTGCCTGAATAAATTTATATTCCACTCCCGCACTGAAATTTAAGCTATGCTTATTTACGTAAGGAATTTCATCGCCAACAAAAACGAGTCCCCACGAGTTCTCTTCAAATGAGTTCAACATTTCCGTTTCGGTGTAAGTATAAGAGACTTGAAGGGGTGTTTTAAGCTCAAATCTTTCGGGAATTGGTTGATAATTAACGATGCACTCGGTACCTTTTACCAAAGCCTCGCCAACGTCAAACTGCTGCAATGTTCCCGAGCCGCCCGACGCGGCCAAATCGCTCCCCAACATATTGGAATAATCATTGTAAAAACCTATAATCTCAGCTCGTAAACGTCCAAAATTCAAACGAGTTCCCAACTCTAAGTTTATGCTACTTTCCGGCTTTTGGTCTATGCCTGCACTTGGAGGCGAAAATCCTTTGTGAGCTCCCGCAAATACTGATGCATACGAATTTATGCTGTAATTCACTCCCAAACTCGGGATAAGAACGCGCGCAGTATTATTGGTTTCAAAGCGTTGTTTTCCTGTTCGGCGATAGTCTTTTTTTCCAAAATTATTTTTGTTTAAGGAAATATCTTCGTAGCGAGTTCCTATTGATATTGACAACCTTCGTCTTCTGACAGTTGCCAATAAATGAGCAGCCAACGCCTTTGCCGAACTTATCTGGTTTGCACTTGCCCCATGAATACCCGGCAAGAAAAGTTGCATTTTTCCACCATAGAATAAGAATCTACCCACTGAAAACGGTCTTCTTTGTCTTCGTGATAGCGAAGTCCTAACTCGGTGGCTATTCGGAACTTACCTATCGAAAACTTATGTTCAAATTTTGATTGTATTCCACGCGAGTCATAATCCCTGTTGTTGGCTTTTACCATTAAAGCCTCGCCTGCATAATCGGCTTTTCCCGTTAAAATATCAAAATATTTGTGGTTAGTAACAGGGTCTTCAAGCACCTGCCTGATAGAACGCTTTTCGGCAGAAGTAACTCCGGCTCTTACGTCGTTAAGTTTGTACCAATTTCTATGAAATTTATTTAGGTAAATATTTGTGGTAAGTTTTGTTTTTCGCGAAAATGTAAGCAAATAAGTAAGCACTCCTTGTTTATGGTTGGTGCTCATATTGTCCATTCGCGAGCCGGCGTATCGCAGATATGGGTCTTTGTAAAAATCGCCTTCTGCCAGTCCTACGTAAGTTTCGTCTGATTCTTCATTGGCATACCCCAATTTTAGCTCCAAAGAATGATTGACACCTTCCTGATTATCAGTCTTTAACAATAGTTTTACTATTGCATCGTTTCTGTAAAATCCGGGCTTTTTGCCGTCTTCAAATCGCTTAAATCCGTCAGATTGGTATCTAAGATACTCCACCATGTAGCCAAAGTGTTTTTTTGAGTCGCCTATGTTGAAATGAGATTTTATTGTGTTATTAGTTCCGTATGATGCGTCCAGTTTTCCATGAAAACTCTCGGGAATAGGAGTTGAAACCATATTTATTGCTCCGCCGGTTGTAAATGGTCCGTACTGCACTTGGCTGCTGCCTTTTAGTACCTCAACGGCATACATTCGCGCAGAATTAGGAAAATAATAAGCCGCAGGAGCAGAGTAGGGTGCAGGAGATGCCAAAATCCCATCTTCCATAATGGTTATTTTTTCGCTACGCTCGGCTTTTGTACCTCTTAAACTAATGTTTGGGCGCAATCCGTAGCCGTCTTCCTCATATACATTAACGCCGGGCACGGCTTTCAACATTCTGTTAACGTCGGTGTAACCAAGTTTTGTTATTTCCTTTGGCGATATGTAATATGCTGAGCCTGTTCGGTTTCTGGCTTTAAACTTACTACCTAATATTTGTTTTGAAGATATTACAATTTCATCAATATTTTGTAATTTGATGGAGTCTTTTTGTTCTTTATTATTTTCTTGGGCAATTGCACATACGGACATGATAAGTAATGCAACAAAAATTAAAATCTTCTGCATTTTCACTCTTTTTGGGTTCTATTTAATGATTTTTAACTTATAAACTTCTAATTTTTACAAAATTTCTTGTCAAATCATCTTCTTTTCAAGAAGCAAGAAAAACTGCCTAAAAACTTGAATCAGCTAATAAATCGGGGCGCAAAGGTATAACAATAATTTTAAAACCAATTTTTTTGCTGAAAACTTTGATTTATTTATTCCTGAAAAAAATCAGGTTCTGCATTTTTTCTTATTTTGCGCTACAGAAAAAAGAACGAACAAAGATTATTATATTGATTCTTCTTTAAAAATCAAAACTGAAACAGTGGCGGCAATCCCCTCTTCTCTGCCCTCAAAGCCTAAATGTTCTGTTGTTGTCGCTTTGACGGATACATCATCAAGAGAAATTTGCATGGTTTCCGCAAGGATTTTTTGCATTTGAGGAATAAAAGGTTTGATTTTGGGTTTTTGCAGAATAATTACAGAATCTATATTTCCTATTTTAAACCCCTTATTTTCAAGAAGTTGCACCGTTTTTTTTAACAAAATTTTGCTGTCAATCCCTTTGTATTTTGCCTCTGTATCAGGGAAATGAAAACCAATATCGCGTAAAGAGGCTGCTCCCAGCAAGGCATCGCAAAGTGCGTGAATCAAAACATCGGCATCTGAGTGTCCGACACTGCCTTTCTCATGCGGAATCTGAATTCCTCCGAGGGTCAGCGGAAATCCTTTTTCCAATTTATGAACATCATACCCTGTTCCAATTCTAATGTGCATTATCCTTTGATTTATAGTCTGTTGGCGTATTGTTCCTTGTAATAATCCTCGTATTTTCCGGAAACGATATTTTGCAACCAGGTTTCATTGTGTAAATACCATTCTACCGTTTTTTTCAATCCTTCTTCAAATGTAACTTCCGGTTTCCATCCCAATTCTGTTTCAATTTTTGAAGAGTCGATGGCGTAACGTAAATCATGTCCGGCTCGATCTTTGACGAAGGTGATCAGCCCCTCGGAGGTACCGCGAGTACGTTGCAGTTTCTCGTCCATAATTTCGCACAATTTGCGCACCAGATCAATGTTGCGCCATTGGTTACTTCCCCCGATGTTGTAAGTTTCTCCATGATTTCCTTGGTGAAAAATCAAATCAATGGCTTTGGCGTGATCTTCTACATATAACCAATCGCGGACGTTATCCCCTTTTCCGTAAATCGGGATTTTTTCTTCTTTCTTTATATTATTGATAACCAGAGGAATAAGTTTCTCCGGAAATTGATTGGGTCCGTAATTATTGGAACAATTGGAAAGTATCACGGGCAATTTATAGGTGTATCCGTAAGCCCGAACCAAATGATCGGAAGAGGCTTTGGAAGCAGAATAAGGGCTGTGGGGATCATAACGGGTGTTTTCTGAGAATAAGCCGGTATCTCCCAAGGAACCGTACACTTCGTCGGTAGAGATATGGTAAAACAGTTTTCCTTCCAAATCTTTATCCCAAAGATGACGCGCCGCATTCAATAAATTGACAGTGCCGAGAATATTTGTATGAATGAATGCTCCGGGATCCAAAATAGATCGATCAACATGAGATTCTGCCGCCAAATGCACTACGGCATCAAAAGCATATTTTTGGAATAAATGCTGTACGGAGTCGGAGGATACAATATCCGCTTTTTCAAATACATAATTTTTCTTGCAAGCAACATCTTTGAGATTTTCAAGATTACCCGCATAGGTCAAATTATCCAAATTTACAATTTTATACTCCGGATATTTATTGACAAAAAGACGAACTACGTGAGAACCGATAAATCCGGCTCCCCCGGTTATAAGAATAGTTTTTTGCATATCAATGAATTACTCTGAGAATGCAAAAGTATATTTTTTAAACATACAAACAACGAAAAATTTTCCCTGAAAAAAATATTGTGCAATTCTTAATGTGTACTACCTTTGCCCGATAAAAATTTGATTATGGAATTTATCATAGCCGTACTTACCCTCACTTTATTAGAAATTGTTCTGGGAATCGATAATATCATATTTATCTCCATTGTATCTAACAAACTTCCGCAGAAGCAACAAGGAAAAACTCGCTTTTGGGGTCTGTTTTTTGCCCTGATATTTAGAATATTACTGCTAGTATCTTTGGTTTGGCTCATCAAACATCTGACTTCCTTCTTTTTTCCCTTGGACGGAATGTCTCACGAAGAAACTCTCCAAAAATTGGAACATACTTCCTCCATTTACGAAAGGCTCAAACTGATACCCCATGCAATCGGCGTGCGCGAGTTGATTCTTTTCTTCGGTGGTCTGTTCCTTTTAGCCAAAAGTATTAAAGAAGTTCATCTCAAAATGGAAGGCACCCAAAGTCATAAAGAGGACAAAGTCCCCCACTCCATGTTTCGTGTGATCCTGCAAATAGTAATGCTTGACATCGTTTTCTCCTTTGATTCCATCTTGACAGCCATCGGCATTACGGACAATTTGCCGGCAATGATCTCCGCAGTAAGCGCCGCCATGATCGTTATGCTCTTTTTCTCAAAACCCATCAGTACGTTTATAAACAAACACCCTTCTGTAGAAATGTTGGCTCTATCCTTCTTGATCCTTATCGGATTCTTGCTAACCTTAGAAGCTATACATATCGAAGTGCCGAAAGGCTATATTTATTTTGCGGTATTCTTTTCCCTGTTGGTGGAATTGTTTAACATCCGCATAAGCTCTCGCAACCGAACCCAAGCAGACCCAAATTCCGAAAAATAAGTTCTCAAGAGAATGCAAGCCATCTTTTCTTATAAAAAACGGAAAACGAACGAGATAAAAATCGGCGAGTTATCAATGGGAGGCACCCGTCCTGTGCGGATACAATCCATGACCAATACGGATACCAACAACGTTGAGGCAACCATCGCTCAAATTATTTCGATTTATAAGGCAGGGGCAGACTTGGTGCGAATAACCGTCCCCTCCATGCAAAGTGTGAAAAATGCAGCTATTATTCAGAAAGAATTAAAAAAAAAGGGCTATGCCATTCCACTCATTGCAGATGTACATTTCAGTCCTAAGGTTGCATTGGCATGTGCCAAAATTTTTGATAAAGTACGTATCAACCCCGGAAATTATGTCGATAAGAAAGAATTTAAGCACATTGTCTATACCGAAAAGTCTTATCAAGAAGCCGTTAGAAGCATAAGGACTCAATTTGTACCACTTTTAGAAGTTTGCAAAGCCCACAAGACTGCGATACGCATCGGCACAAATCACGGATCGCTATCTGACAGGATCCTGAGTCGCTACGGAGACACTCCGGAAGGAATGGTAGAATCCACCATGGAATTTTTGCGTATTTGCAAGCAAGAAAATTTTTCAAAGATCATCATTTCGATGAAAGCCAGCAATCCCAAAGTAATGATTGATGCCACACGCTTGTTGGTCAAAAAAATGGAAGAAGAAGACATGCACTATGGCATTCATTTGGGTGTAACAGAAGCCGGGAATGAAGAAGACGGAAGGATAAAATCTGCCATAGGAATAGGATCTCTTTTGGCTGACGGTATCGGCGATACGATACGTGTATCTCTTACAGAACCTCCTGAAAATGAGATCCCTGTAGCAAAAGAACTTTGCAATTTATTTGCCTCAAACCACGGGCAATCCTCTCCCGCAGCCTTCCTGTCCCCGTTTGAGAACAGTTCTGTTTTTTTGTCTAGAAAAGATCCTCGCACAACATTTTCTTGCGGCATTATCGGAGCCGGGCAACCGGCTGTAGTCGTAAGCGATACTGTGACTGAAAGAAAAAAAACGAAAGAAAATAATAAACCCGCCACAGCTGACTTTACTTTTACAGAAAAAAAAACGGAACAGGATTCTTCAAATTTTGATCCGGCGATATGCCTTTTACAGCCGCTGAAAAATAATAAGCACTCGGTAAACCCGGAAAAAAAAGATCTCTACCGCTTCAAAGAAATTTTGATTCATGATATTATTACCCAACCCGAAATTGATACATGGAAAAATTTCAAAGGAATCTTTGTATTAAACCTATCCGGAAGTCCGGCTCCGATACATCAAGGAAGATATTTTTTTGCATTACTTGATAAATATTCTTTGAAAAATCCGGTTATTTTGAAGATGCAACCGGCGGATACTTCTTGGCAAACAAAATTGAAAGTATCTGCCGAACTCGGCTCTTTATTGACGGACGGACTCGGAGACGGAATTTGGTTGCAATGCAAGCAGGCAGAAACGCAAGAGCTAAACAATCTGAGTTTTTCTATCCTGCAAGCCTGTCGTTTGCGCATCACTAAACCGGACTATATTTCCTGCCCGTCCTGCGGAAGAACTTTGTTCAATTTGGAAGAGGTAACTGCCGAAATCAAAGCCCGAACAGCTCACCTGAAAGGGGTTAAGATCGGCATTATGGGTTGCATTGTCAACGGTCCCGGAGAAATGGCAGACGCCGACTTCGGTTATGTGGGAAGCAGTCCCGGGAAAATTACCTTATACAGAAAACAGGAACCCGTCAAACGCAACATCCCGGAAGAAAATGCCGTAGAGGAGCTGCTCCGACTCATAGAAGCGGAATACAAAGAAATCCCGGATCCCGGTATTTAATTCCCCGCCCCAAGAAAAAATATTTTCCGGACAAAAGGGCAAAATAGTTGAATCAAAAATTTATATTTATTTGATTTACAGTATTTTAAAATCATCTGCATCGATCTTGACCGGAAATTTTTTACGGAATTTTTCAAGCATTTTTATATCAATATCTGCTGTAATAATTTCCTCTTTCCCCTCTTTGGCTTGACAGAGAATATTGCCTTTAGGGTCTATGACTTGCGAAAATCCGGAATGATTAAGCCCGTATCCATCCGTACCCACCCGATTCACTCCAATCACATAAGATTGATTTTCCATGGCGCGAGCGCGTAAAAGTGTTTTCCAAACTTCACTGCGGGAATCCGGCCAGTTGGCAACATACAGCAAGCAGTCATAATCGCCTTGATTACGACTCCACACAGGGAAACGTAAATCATAACAAATTTGAGGGCAAAAACGCACTCCGTCCATCTCAAAAATGAGGCGGCGGCTTCCGGCATTATAATATTGATCCTCTCCGGCAAAACGAAACAAATGTCTTTTATCATACTGCGCATAGCTCCCATCGGGCGACATCACAACCAGGGTATTATAAAATATTCCTTGCTGCTCTCGAATAATACTGCCGGCAACAGCGGCTTTTTTCTTCGCCGACTGTATTGCCATCCATTCCAACTGCCGATCTGTTTTTCCGGCAAATTTTTGAGGATTCATGGAGAATCCGGTCAGGAACATTTCCGGCAATATAATCAAACGAGTATCATCGGGCACATGCTCTATTTTTTTTGCAAAACGACTCCCGTTTTTTTGGATGTCTTCCCAAACAATATCCGACTGTATAATACTAATATTCAATTATTTATATTTTAAATTTATCTTTATACAATCCTTCCTTATCTTTATATTTTTCTTTGATTGCCCGCATATCCTTCTCAATATCTCCGGTCAAAGGAAACTCACCCATGTATCCGAGTGTCTTGGTTTTAAAATCTGCAAATCCTAAATACACGGGCACTTTTGCAATTTGAGCCATACGATAAAATCCGGTTTTCCATTGAGGATTCGGAGCTCGCGTTCCTTCCGGAGAAATAACCAATATCAAGTTTTCTCGATTCTGAAAAGCCCGCACAATTTGTCTGAAAAGAACCGAGGGATTTTTTCTGTTCACGGGAATTCCGCCAAATGCACGCAGAATAAAATTCATCGGGAAGAAAAAAGTTTCTTCTTTAATTAAAATCCCGGGTTTCATCCCACATGCCAAGTTATAAACAATTCCCAAAACAACGTCCCAAATGCTGGTATGAGGAGCAAAAAGAGCTATACACTTTTTATCCTTCGGATTCTCACCGATTATTTTCCAGCCAAATATTTTCAAAAACAGACGGCAACATATTCTTAACATTTTTTTAGGTAGATATTTTTCTTTTAGTTTAAAATAGTGGCAAAGGAAAGGACATAGGACATATTTCCGGTGTCGTCGGAAATGGAGGCAAAGAGTATGGAAAAATGATAGACTTTGTCTCTGAAGCGAATAAATTCCTCTTTTTGTATATTTTTTCCGAGCGTAAGTTCTTTCCAAAATTCTTCGTATTCTTTGGAATCAAGGTCTTTCAAAAGAGAACTGTAGGGAACGCCCACAATGTCTTCCTTGGAAGCTTCCCATAATTTGAGTAAGGATTCATTGGCACTGCGAATTTTTCCTTGGGTATCAATTTCAAAAATCAAAGAAATTTCGTTAATGGCAAACAATATATCGGACATCTCTGCCGAACGTCTCGACGATTCTTCTTGCATCAATTGCAATTCTTTGTAATTCTGACGCATTTCCTCTTCTTGCGTTTGCATCATTTCTGCTTGTTTTCGAGATTGTTCAAGCAATTTTTCGGTACGCCGGTTGGTCTTTATGTTGACGACAAAAGAAGCGATGTTTCCGGAAAGGGTTTTCATAAACTCGATTTCATGCTCGGCAAACTCTTTAAAAGAGGCAATTTCTATGACTCCCACGACCTCATCCTCGGAAATCATCGGAACAATCAACAGACTTGTCGGACGTGCTCCTCCGAGACCGGAAGTGATGCTGGCATAAGTTTCCGGAATGTCGGTCATATAAATGGTTTTCTTTTCTACGGCGGCAGTACCTGCCAATCCCTCACCATACCGGAAAGTTTTTTGCCTTTTCTTTTCGTGTCCGTAAGCATAGGCGGCAATCATTTCAAAGAATGGAGTTTCCGTGTCATCGTTCAAAATAAACATTCCGGCTTGATTAGCATCCAAAAATTTAACTAATTCCGAAATAAAGAGAGATCCTGTTTTCTCAATATCTCCCTGATTTTGTCGCAATACATTATCAAACTTCGTGAGACCGGAGTCTTGCCAACTGCGCACTCTCTCATTTTCTTTGCGTTTTTCTTCTTCTTTTCGGGTAGAGAGAATGTTTTTTTGCATTTCAAGCAAGGTATTTCCCAACTCATCGTGAGTGCTTTGTGGTTGATATTCTGCATTATAGTTACCTTTCCCGATAGCTTCGGCAAAAGTATTGATTGCATGTAAATTGCCTGCCCATTGATGCAAGTCATTGGTGATGCGGAGCAATTCGTGTGCCCCGGGAGTTTCATTTTTTTCAAGAGGAATTTTTCCGGAAGCCAAAGGTTTAACAAAGTCTCTGAGTTTATGCATAGGGGGAATCACTGCGGAATATTGATAGAGAAGGAGTAAAAACAGCAGTATTCCGAGCAGCATTGTAAAGAGGATAATGTTGCGCATTGCTCTTTTTTGGAGTTGTTTGTGTCCTTCCGTGGCTGTTGCATTGAGTTTGAAGACGGCATCTTTCAGCTTTTCCATTTGCATATTCAATTCAAAGAGCAAACCTTCCTCCCCGGCAAATCCGATATGGCTGCGCATGCGATGGTACGTTTCCATATTTTCAGTGAATTTAAGCCATATATTCGAAGCGGACGATTCAATAAAATCTTCACCGGCTATGGAATCTTGTTCGGGAACGAGGATACTGTCCGATTCAATTTCGGGTCGAGCTTGCGGCAAGTTTCTCTTATTTTTTTTGACGGAAAATAAAAAAGAACGGTAGTTCTTCTCGGAGGGACGCAGCAAATAGTTTTCGGCTTGTTTCAAGGCATTGAGAGCTTGCTTGTCAAAAGTCGAAGCGGAAGTCTTGATTTCATGGATATTTTGCTCCAACTCTCCGGCAAGTCCGGTTTTTCGATTTCCCATTTTGCAAATATCGTTCAACAGATTGACGAATAAGCGTTTGGATCTTTTATTTGCCTCAATAACCGCATGCAGATATTTCTTCGCGGCAATACTTTCTAAGGGTATGATTTCTTTGATATTTTTTGTTTCCAACACAATCCAAGCCGCATTATCGGTAAATTGAGTAACAAATTGATTTTCGCAATTTTCAAAAAATACATTGTCTGTGTTGTATGAGAGCAAAAATGCATACTTACTCTCCCTCATTGCGCTGCAATGCTGCTGCAAAGAGTTAATTTTCTCAAGGTATTCGGCATTTGAACGTACCTTTTTAAAGGAAAAATAAGTAAACATGCCTACGCCGAGCACAAAAGCAAAAACGGCAATGTACAAGAGGATAAAACCGGTACTAATCTTAATATCTTTACGAAATTTCATACTACAATTGAATTAAAAGGTCAATTTAATTTTTGGCACAAACAAAAAAACAACATCAGTTTTTTTTCTAAACCTGCAAATAAACAACAAAATTTTATAGCGGGCATTGTTTTTTTGTCGATATTTGCACAAAAATAAAAATAAAATGTTATATCCTCTACAATTTCACCCGATTATTAAAGAAAAAATCTGGGGCGGAAAAAAATTACAAACTATTTTGCACAAAGAAAACGCTTCCGAGCAGTCGGGAGAAAGTTGGGAAATTTCCGGATTGGTCGATAATGCCTCAATAGTTTCCAACGGAAGCTTAAGAGGGAAAAATCTTTTGGAATTGATTGAAGATTTTGGTTCTGATCTACTGGGTAACAAGGTGTTAGAGAGGCATGAAAAAGAATTTCCATTATTGATAAAATTCATAGATGCGGCAGATGATTTGTCCGTACAAGTACATCCGGACGACAGCATTGCAGCACAATATCACGGTGGATTCGGCAAGAATGAAATGTGGTACATCATTGAGGCAGATCCCGGAGCCGAAATTATAGTCGGAGTCAATGAGGAGATGACGCCCGAGGAATACAAGGAACAAGTCGCAAAGAAAAAAATAGCCGATTCCCTGCGTCATATACCGGTAAAACCGGGAGATTGCATTTACATTCCCACGGGTACCATACACGCCATCATGAAAGGAGTTTTGCTTGCCGAAGTTCAACAAAGTTCAGACATCACCTACCGCATATACGATTGGAACCGAAAAGGACTGGACGGAAAATACAGAACTTTGCACACCGAAGAAGCCGCACGTGTAGTCAATTTATCTGCGCAACAACCTTCTCTCGTACCCTACAAAGCACTTTACAACCAAAAGGTCTTACTTGTTGACTCTCCTTATTTTCAGACAAAATTATGCTTGATCAACCAAAAATTCTCTTCTTTTTACAAAAAAAATGAGAGTTTCAAAATTATCATCAATCTTGAAGGAGAAATACATATTCAAACGCCGGAAAAAAACAGTTCTCTGCTCCTCGCCCCGGGACAAACAGCTCTGATACCTGCCTGTTTGCAAGAAGTGATTTTTTTTCAAGAAAATAATCATTGCCGTTTTCTGGAGGTAAGCCTGTAAGTCGCGAAGATGCTGACAACCGACATTACAGCTCAATGATACCGCAAGTTTTTTTTAGAAAAAGACGGAATAAAGAGGCGATTTCTTTTTGACAATTCGGTTTTGTTGCACTTTTTTTGCGTCCAATCTTTCAAAACTGTAGCCCAAATGAGTATAAAGTTGTAAGGTCTGAGTAAGGGAATACAACATATTACTTTCCGCTTTAATATTGTCATGGAAAACAATAATGGAACCTTTTTCCGTAAAACTTTTTACGTTTTCAAAACAGTCTGCTTCAGAGAGAGTTTTATCAAAATCAAAGGAGAGAACATTCCACATTACAATGTCAAAATAGCGCAAAATTTCCCTTTGTTGTTCCGGTCTTAATTTTCCGTAAGGAGGTCTGAATAATGAAGAATCAATATACTCCGAGGCTCGAAACACATCCTCTATATAATGCTTATAATCAGTCTTATATCCATTTAAATGAGAATAGGTATGATTTCCTGTAGCATGTCCGGCTTGTAGAATATCTCGGTAAATCTCCGGATATTTTCGCACATTATCACCCACACAAAAAAAAGTGGCTTTGGCTCCAAATATATCTAAAATTTCAAGAATCTTTTCCGTGATTTGGGGAATAGGACTATCGTCAAAGGTCAGGTATATTTTTTTTTCGTCTGTATGGATTTGCCAAGTCGCCGTGCCGAACATTCTCCGCACAATACGCGGAGGGTGTACCACTACATCCGAAAATTTCCGATATTTAGAAATATGTCCTTTCTTCATTCAGGTAAATTATCAACGGCAAAAATAGTTAATTTTTTTTAAATAAAGTTAAAAATACTTAAATTACTTTTGCAAAATACCATAAAAGAAAAAATCCGTGATGTCAATAATCGCTTGTGTTTTGTTTGTGAACACATTGTCTATCAGTGACTTATGAGTCATTTCAACCATTTGATACTGAAGATAAAGCACCAATTCCGGTCTTAAATTTTTTCGGATTTGATTTTGTTTTTGAGCCGCTTTGATGTCTTCGAGAATCATAGCCTCTTCTTTTTCAGTTTCTTTTTGCAAAACGGCTTGCAAACTTAAGATTTCGGAATTCTTGATGTCTTCCGCCAATTTGCTGCTAATACTCAAGGCACCTTCAACCCTCATCGTTGTCCATCGATACATTTTAATGGTAAACGGCAATTGAGCATCCATTAACTCTCTGTATTTCAATCGATTCTCCTCAAAGATTAACTCTACAATCAATTGAACCAATTGGGTTCTGTTCTGAAAATAACGATAGAAAGTCATTTTGCTGACCCCGGCTTTTTGACAAATATTTTCGACTGTCATTTTGCGGAACCCGTTATTGGAGAACAATGTTTTGGCCGTACTGACAATTTTTCTTCTGGATTTACTCTCTTTTTTCTGCCCCATTGAGTTGTTTCAATAAAAAATGCCAAGCAAAAGTAGGATTTTTTTAGACTTGAGCATAATAAAATAAATTTTTGTCAATAAAATTTGCAGGTTGAAAAAAAAGACGTACCTTTGCGCCTCGAAAGATCGGGGTGTAGCTCAGTTGGTCAGAGTACGCGTCTGGGGGGCGTGGGGTCGGAAGTTCAAATCTTCTCACCCCGACTTTTTTTAACTTATGCTCTTGATTTTCAAGCGCATATATTCTCAATCTCCTCTTTTATTTCCATTTCTTATTTATCGAATCTCGCGGTTTTGCTCCTTGCAAAAGGTAGTCAATAATTTGTGGTGTGGTGAAGATTTTCTCCGGCTTTGCTTCCTTGATTCCGGCAGTCGGCATTACATTGACAATCGCCTCTTGGGGAGACTGCACAAGAATGGTCCCGCCACATGATTTTACCGTTTTTAAACCCAAAGCTCCATCGGCATTGGCTCCCGAAAGCAATACGGCAACACACTTTTCTTGCCACACACAGCCGGCAGAAGAAAACGTAATATCAATCGCAGGACGCGAATAATTAACCGGGTCTTCAACAGAGAGGGCAAAAGTTTGATCGGGTTCAATATACAGATGGTAATTTGCCGGAGCAATATAAATCTGCCCGGGCGTAACAGACTGTTTATCATAGGGTTCACAGACCGGCAACAGGGTCTTCAGCGATATGGCATCGACAAAACTGTTTTTTATATGCTTCAAGCGATGCAAAACCAAAATCACGGGGAAAGGGTAATCTTTCGGCAGATTGCTCAAAATATTAAGAACAACATTGAAACTCCCCGCCGACCCCCCGATAACAATACGTGAACCTTTTTCAATCATAATTTTTGATATATATGCAGTGTCGGATGTATGGACTTGTACGTCTTTTGCATATTGGGAGAAAGTTGTTCTTTGGCTCCAATAATTAAATATTTTCCGGAAGTCAAGCGAGCATCAATTTCTTCTAAAAAAGTTTGTTGTGCATACGGATTTAAGAGCAACAATTTATTACGAACAAAGACGAGGTCTAAAGAAGTATCGGAAGATTCAAGCTTTTCCTCAACCGTAATATTCGGATGAAAATATATTTGCAAAAGAAGCGAGTCGTCTGTTTCCGAAAAAATATCATCAAAATGCGTAAAGTTGAGTTGTTCTGCGTGTTTTTCAAGCAATTTCTTCTCTTTCTTATTAAAAGAATAAGCATTCTTGTCCCATTTTATTTTTTCAAAAAGCGGCGATACGGTGATCTTCAAACTTTCGGGTCGGGGCTTAAAATTAAGCAAAAACAAGAATGCGCACAAATCGGCATTATGCAAAAGCAGGGGAAAATATACCTGCAAGTTATGTTTGCGAAATAAGAGGTCGGGCAACAAATGTTGATGTAAAAAATTCCATAAATCGGCATCACGAAAAAGTTCGCGTTCGGACGGAAATATTTCTTGTATCAACCTGTCAGCAAGCGACTTAGAATGTATCAAGACTTCATTAAAAGTCCCGAGATCTTCATAGTTGCAAGCCGTTGCGAAGAGCGATATTTTTCGTTGCAGAAAGCCTGTTCGGAATTGATTAAAGTCTATACCGGCATGCTCCGAGAGTATGGCAAGCGTACCTTTTATGTGTTTTAGAGCAAACATAAGCCCTTTATCTTTGGCTAGTCATGTAAGACCACGAAGATAAAGAGTTTTTTTGAAACAAGCAAATTATCTTTCTTCCTCTATCCGTTTTTCCAAATCTCGGATGAGAGCTTGCAAAGTTTTGTCGTAAATCAATTGATCGGAGACTGTATTGGCGGAATAAAGCACTGTAGCATGATTTTTTCCTCCGATTTCTCCGCCTATTTCCGTAAGAGATTGGTTGGTGAATTTTTTGGAAAGGTACATGGCTATTTGTCGTGCCTTTACGATTTCTCTTTTGCGCGATTTGGAATTCAGTTCGTTGGGTCTGAGGTTCAGAAAATCACAAACTATCCCTTTAATTTGTACGGTGGTTACAGGATTTTTTGGTGTTTTTGCCAAATGGTCGATTTTCCTTTTTGCCAATTCAAAGGTGATGGGCGCCTTGGTCAATGTAGCTTCCGCAAGTAAGGATACCAAAGCTCCTTCTAATTCTCGCACATTATTGGTGATATTTTCCGCGATATATCTCATGATATTTGGCGGAATTTCTACGCCGGCAGCTTCCGCTTGCTTGTGCAATATTGCCATACGCATCTCAAAATCAGGAGCTTGCAATTCTGCGGTCAGTCCCCATTTGAAGCGAGAGACAAGTCGGTCTTCTAATGTTTTAAGTTCGGAAGGAAATCTGTCCGAGGTTAAAATCAGTTGTTTGCCGGATTGATGCAGATGATTAAATATATGGAAAAATGTATCTTGTGTGCCGGGTTTATTGGCAAATTCATGCACATCGTCAAGAATTAAGATATCTATCATTTGATAGAAGTGTAAAAAATCATTGCGTTCATTTTGTCGAGCAGCATTGGTAAATTGCATTTCAAAATTTCGAGCGGCAACATAAAGCACGACTTTTTCTTCTCCGAAATTTTCTTTGGCGGCAATTCCGATAGCTTGTGCGAGGTGGGTTTTCCCCATTCCCGTTTTTCCGAAAATGAAAATGGGATTATAAGGGTTGTCCCCGGGTTTGGCGGCGATCAATTTTCCGGCAGAAGCTGCAACTTTATTGCAAGGTCCTTCCACGAAATTATCAAAAGAGTATTTGTCGTTCAAGTTTGCATCAACGTGTACTTTTTTGATGCCGGGCAGGAGGTCCGGATTAACAGAGTCGCCTTGTTTTATGGGAATAGGTACGCTTTTATTTTTCAGGTTGATTCCTGTTCCGGCAGGATAATGTATGCGATCAACCGAAGTGTTGGCGCGGCTCATATTGACGCTATAACGCAGCTTGGCATCGTTTCCGATTTCTTTTTTCAATACTCGCCCCAACAGGTCAATATAATGCTCTTCCAGAAATTCGTAAAAAAACTGAGTAGGAACATTGAGAGTCAAGGTTTGGTTTTCAAATTTTTCTGCTTTTATTGGTTTGAACCAAGTATTAAAGGCATCTTCCGGAATATTATCTTTAATTACTTGTAAGCAATTCTTCCAAATTTCTGTATGCATTTTTGTCATATTTCCCGTTCTTTCAAGTACTACTTTTTCTTTTCCGAGTGTAAAAGTATAAGATTCTTCAGAATAAAACAAAGGCATTTTCAATATTTTTTTTCAAGAAATTATATCCTCGTTATTTTCAACATCTTAGACAATAAAAAAAATAAAAATAAATCCAGACTAACACAACTTGCTGATAATAAATAATTTAGGAATATGCATTTTGATAACTTATTGTTTATTAAGCGTTTATTAACTGCCAAATATTTTTTGAAAAAAAACGCAAAAAAAACTTAAACCCTTATCTTTTAGTCGGTTAAGTTGAAGGCTTGTATAAAGCAGCCGGATTGCCCACTGTCGTATGACAGAATGACATCTTTCTGTAAAGATAGACAGTGTACTTAGCTAAAGTTTTCTATCTTTGTTTTTTCTTCCTGATTTTTTAAAAATATAATTGTGAACAAATCTTCTCAAAGTATATTATTGGTATTTGCCTCTTCTTTGGAAGCGAAGACTCTCTCGGAGTGGCTGCAATCTTTTGATAAAGAGCGTGATACATATATATTAAACGGATTAGGTGTACGTCTTTTGGTTACCGGTCCGGGGATTTTTCATTCTGTTTATTCCGTAATGAAAGTTTTATCAAGCGAAAAACCCGGTTTGATCATCGATGCAGGTATTTGCGGAAGTTTTGGGCGTTGCAAGATTGGAGAAGTGATACAGGTCAAACAAGACGAGTTTGCCGATTGCGGATTTACACTTGCAGACGGCACCTTTGTTTCTGTTTTTGACATGAATTTTGTTGATGCCGATGCGCCTCCTTTTTCGGGCGGAAAATTAAAACTTTCGACCTTTGATGATTTACCGCTGCCTGAAGTGAAGGCAATCACAGTCAATCAATGCAGCGGGAGCGAGGTGCAAATCAAGCGCAGGGTAAAAGATTTTCGGGCGGATATAGAAACAATGGAAGGGGCGGCTGTTGCCTATGCAGCCATGAAAGAGGATATTGACTTTCGGCAAATACGTTCTGTATCCAATCAAGTAGAGGTGCGCAACCGAGATTCTTGGGATATTCCTCAGGCAGTCAGCAATTTAACAGATGTGCTGAAATCAATATTGATAAAAAAAGCAGGCTTATAGTCCGAAGATTTATTTTTTTCCTTTGATTTTCTGCAAGAACTTTTTTTCTTCGGGACTCAATCGCGGAGGGAGTTTCAACTTCAATGTCACAAACAAGTCTCCGTAAACTCCGGGGCGGTTATAAACAGGCATCCCGTAAGAAGGGATACGCAGTTTTTTTGAAAGGTTCAAATCATCCGGGAACTTGATGTTGAGATCTCCCTTAAAGGTGCGAATGCGGATGTCATTTCGCAACAAAGCATCGTATAAATTCAATTCATGAGTGGTGAACAAATGATTGCCTTTGCGTTCAAATTTTGTTGTATTTTGTACCACAATACGCACCAAAAGATCCCCGTTGGCTCCTCCGTATTTTCCGGGGTACCCTTTATTGGAAATTTTCAAAACTTTGTTGTTTTCAATACCCGGTTTTATTTTTATACGCAATTTTCCGTGAGGTGTTTTGATGATTCGGCTCGAGCCGTTGTACGCTTCTTGCAAGCCGATGGTGATTTTTCCTCGCAAGTCATCCCCTTTAAGAAAAGAGTAATTGTGCTTAGTCTTTTTGAAGAATTGTTTAAAAAGATCCGAAAATTCTTCTTCGGACTCCCGATTAGCCTTTGGTTCCGGTCTGCGATAGGAGCGGTTCTGTTTGCTGCTTTTCTTTTTTCGAGCATTTTGAGCGCGCAAAAAATCGTCCACTTTTTTGCGTTTTTCCTCATCGGAAAGTATATCGTAAGCTTCCGAAATTTCTTTGAATTTCTCTTCTGCGGTTTTATCGCCCGGATTTTTGTCCGGATGCCAGCGCTTCGCCAATTGACGATAAGCCGATTTTATTTGCCCCTGATCAGCCCGGCGGGAAACCCCCAATACTTTATAATAGTCTTTAAATTCCACAAAAAATATATTTCCGGAAAAATTCTAAAAACACAAATGTAAAAAAACAAGCCGGAAGAGTTCTAAAAATTCGATAAAATTGTCATTTCACAAGAAGCAATGCGCTTGTCTTCACATTGTACTTCAGCTTTTACAATGGCAAAATTTTCTATCTTTTTTGTTACAAAAACTTTTGTTCGGAGAAAGGAGTCTACGGGAGGCAATCTTCTGATAATCAAATTCTTAATCTTTCCAATATAGGCTTTCCCCAAATCAGAATTTCCGGATTTTTGAGCTTCGATTCCGGCTCTCAACGCCGCAGTTTGAGCCATATTTTCAATAAGTCCTTCGGAACAAAAATGACCGTTTCGGGTGAAAATATTTTGCGCCAAAATGCGCAGAGCGGAAATGGTCCGCTCACTGTCCGAAAGCAATAATTCGTCCACCATGAGCATCGGCGGAGCTTGGGGGAGCAGAGATTCTATGGGGGCTTTGAAATAGTCTGTCATCTTAATCGTTATTTTTCAAGAAATGTTTTTTTGTGCCAATTCGGTGGCAATAAATCGATTCCTGTTCTTATCAAAAATCACGGAATCAGAATCAAAGAAGTTGGAAAAATACCCTTTCTCGATACATTCTTTGGGAGTCCCGAATTGTATCTTTTTGTCTTTGATTATCCATATCTTGTCTGCATAAGGCAGAATTATGTTTAAATCGTGCGAAGAAAAAATAATGGTCTTCCGGTATTCTGCAGCTAATTTTTTCAACATTGAGAGAATGCTAAATTTACTGCTCAAATCCAGAAAAACTGTCGGCTCATCCAGCAAAATAATTTCGGAATCTTGTGATAATGCTCTGGCGATCATCACTTTGCGCCTTTCTCCATCGCTTATTTCTCCGATAAATTTATCTTTCAAATGCTCTACATTTGCAGTCTGTAAAGCCTTTTGAATTGCTTGTAAATCTTTGGTTTGGAGCGCTTTAAAAGAATGGCGATAGGGAAAACGTCCGAGTTTCACCACATCATACACACGCAAATAACCGGTTACAAGGTTTTTAGAACTTACAAAAGCTAATTTTTCGGCATAAGCCCGAACATCATATTTTTTAGGAGAAATCCCGGCTACTCGTAATTCCCCGGAATATTGCGTATGTAAACCCGCAATGATTTTCAACAAAGTACTTTTACCGGCACCGTTGGCTCCTAACAAGGCGACACACTCCCCGGAAGTTGCCCGCAAATTGACGTCTGCAAAAATCGGTTTATTCTTTTTATAGCTTGCACTTAAATTTTCAATTTCGATAAGCCCCACTTGTTCTCGATCAAATTATTATTTCCGGCGGCTAAGTTACAAAAATATACGCTCTAAGCAAGATGCCCGATAAATTATCGGAGAGTTGCGAGTAACAGATAAATTATATATACAGCAACAGAACCAAAGACGTAAACTGTCATACTCTTGACTCTTAGAAGGAAATAAATCCTTGGAAACATTAACTTTCTAGAAGTTGTATTTCAACCTAAACATTATCAAATCAAAATCGTTTAATTTTGAAAATATATTTTTCCCTTTTCCGTCAAAAATTGCTGCTTTCAAAGATATTTCAGCATTATCTGTAGCCATATAAGATATTTCAGGCATAAAAATAATATTGTAATTTTCCGATATTTTTGACCAATCTGATACGATAAATGCACCATTTAAAGGCAAAATTTTTAACTTACCATCAAAAAATTTCTTTTCTACCTGTACGAAAAAATAATCATTCAAGGCATCTGTACCCCTTTCAGTGAAAAAACCGTGTAAATATTGCAAATTCATATACAGACCGTTAGCAAAATGATAA
>PDWI01003219.1_pt1 | contig 23251 bp, 24 predicted proteins | sample 1430891 | NCBI WGS metagenome assembly PDWI01 (sample SAMN01162508, study PRJNA174530) | Oral metagenome, whole genome shotgun sequencing project. | biome: Marine environment; feature: Marine mammal; material: Swab sample of the gingival sulcus; isolation source: swab sample of gingival sulcus... | reverse complement strand
AAAGTAAATAAAAGTTGAGTGTATAACCAAATGGAGTTATTAACATAATAGTTTAATGTTTACAAGTTTTTGTCAACCGATTTTATGAAACATCAAAGAGTTAAAAATTAAGAATGAAAAATTAAAAAATAAGCCCTCTTTACCGTACTAATTATTTTAAAATTGTAAAGATACGAAAGAACCCCCCCCCTTTGGGCAACCCTCCAAAAGGAGGGAAATTTGCGTTCTTTTTTTAACTTTTACTTTTTAACTCTAAATTTACATAATTCACAAAAATTAAATCAATATTTTAAACAATGAATATAAAATTAACATTATTAGCAATTATTATGAGTACAGCAGTTATGGCTCATCAGCCCAATTACGTAAAATCAGACATTAGAAAAACGCTTGGAAAGGGCGACAAGTTAGCAATTATGGTGGTTCATTTTGGTTCAAGCCATGCCGATGCACGCGAAAAATCGTTGGATACTTTCACGCAAGAGGTGCGCGATGCTTATCCCGATATTGAGGTTCGAGAGGCGTATTCGTCTCGCATAGTTTTGAAAATACTTCGCAAACGAGGTATCAAAAAATACAATCCGGAAGAGATGCTTATGAAACTTTATATAGACGGATATACTCACGTGGTAGTGCAATCAACCGCCATAATTTATGGTGCTGAATTAGCATCGCTTAGGCATGATATTTTTAGAATGAAACGTTTTTTTACCGAAATTAGATTGGGTAAACCTTTGCTATACAGTGTAGAAGATGCAAAAAAGACGGTGGACATTTTAGCTCAAAATCGTTCTGACAAAATGATTTATATATTTGGCGGACATGGTACGTATCACCCGATTACGGCAAGTTACGCCCTTGTTGATTACATTCTTAAAGATAAAGGACACGACAATATGTTTGTGGCAACCGTAGAGGGCTATCCTGAATTTCCTGATGTTGTTAAGAAAATTAAAAAGAGCAAATTGGGTAAAAAAGTACATGTATTGCCGTTTATGTTTGTGGCAGGCGAACACGCTAAAAACGATTTACAAGAGGATTGGGGCACAGAACTCAAAAATCAAGGTTTTAAGGTAACAACAGAATTGAAAGGATTGGGCGAATATCCTCAAATACGCAAATTATTGCTCGAACATTTAGATTTTGCTTTTAATCATAGGGCGGTAAATATTTCTGATAAAAAGAAAGTTTATTATAAGGCAAACGAATAAAGCCGCAGCAAAACTTTTGAAATTGAGTGAGACTTGTTAGGTTTTAAACACCTAACAGGTCTGGAACTTTGCAAAATAATCTAAGCCAATTTACGACAGGTACTTATCTTATTTTAAATATACTAAATTGAGAGTTGAATATTTAAAAAGGAGAAAGTCCGGCAAGTTTGAGTTTAAAAATCAGACTTTTTTAGATAGTGCTGTTTTTAGATTAACTTGTTGATTATGAGTATTATAATTTTAAATTCTTAACTTTTAATTTCCATTATTTTTATTAAATCAAAAAAACAAATGAACTTAAACGAATTAACTGCTGTTACGCCGGTGGATGGACGATACAGGAGCAAAACTAAAATATTATCACAGTATTTTTCGGAATATGCCCTTATAAAATATAGAGTATTGGTAGAAATTGAATATTTTATTGCGCTTTGCGAGCTTTCGTTGCCTGCATTGAAAGATGTGGATAAGAAATTTTATCGAGAGTTGCGATATTTGTACTTGGATTTTTCGGAGCAAGATGCCGAGAAAATTAAAGAAATTGAAAAAACGACCAACCATGATGTTAAGGCGGTAGAATATTTTATAAAGCAAAAATTTGATGATTTGGGTCTTTCTAAATACAAAGAGTTTATTCACTTTGGCTTGACCTCGCAAGATATTAATAACACGGCAGTTCCCTATTCTTTGCAAGATGCAATGCACAATGCGTATTTACCTAATTTAGACCGACTTATAGTGAAATTAAGCGAACTTGCAAAGCAATGGACTAATATCCCTATGCTTGCGCGAACACACGGACAGGCTGCCACGCCTACTTGTTTAGGTAAGGAAATTGATGTGTTTGTAGAGCGTATTCAAAAACAACAAGCATTGTTGAATTTTGTGCCATTTTCGGCAAAATTTGGTGGAGCTACGGGGAACTTAAATGCTCATCGTGTGGCTTTTCCCGATATTGATTGGATTGAATTTGCTAATTCTTTTGTTAATCATGTTTTGAATTTAGACCGTTCGCAAACTACCACACAAATTGAACACTACGACCATATTGCTGCTCTTTTCGACAATTTGAAGCGTATAAATACCGTATTGTTGGATTTAAGTAGGGATATTTGGACGTATATTTCGATGGATTATTTCAAGCAAAAGATAAAAAAAGGCGAAATTGGTTCGTCGGCAATGCCACACAAGGTCAACCCTATTGATTTTGAAAATGCGGAAGGAAATTTGGGAATTGCTAATGCTATTTTTGAGCATTTGTCGCGTAAGTTGCCTATTTCGCGTTTGCAGCGCGATTTAACCGACTCTACGGTGTTGCGCAATATTGGCGTTCCTTTTGCACACACCATGATAGCCATAGAATCTTTGCTAAAAGGTTTGGACAAGCTCGTGCTTAATGAGCAAAAATTGCATGACGATTTAGATAATAATTGGGCGGTGGTGGCTGAGGCTATCCAAACGGTTTTGCGCAAAGAAAATTATCCGAATCCCTACGAAGCTCTGCTCAACCTAACACGTACAAATAAAAAAATAACCAAAGAAGCAATCCACGAGTTTATTGACACTCTCAATATTGAAGATAGCTTAAAGGCTGATTTAAAATTAATTAGCCCTTTCAATTATTTGGGATATGCTTTTGTGGAAACTGATAACAAGCTGTAAAAGTTTGCAATTGTTTATGCAAAAAGGCGTTTGTGGCTCACTGATGTAGTAAATATGGCTCAAAAAATGTGTAAATATGAGCTGAAAAGACTTTATTGGTGAGCCAAAAATATATTATTATGAACGAAAGAGAACAAAAAATTGTTAATTTTCTGGAAAAAGCAGGTGAAATTACATCAAGAGAAATATTGAACAGTACGAATATACAGGTAAGTTATTCTACATTGAAACGAATTTTATCAAAGTTAATTTCGGAAAAGTATATAGTTAGTACGGGGCAAGGAAGAGGCACAAAATACACCATTTCGCCAATTTACAAAGTCGTAAAACCTATAAATGTTGAAGAATATTATCAAAAAGAAATTGACGATAGAGAAATAAAAGAAAGCTATAATTTTTCTCTCATAAATGAAATTCTTGCAAATAATAGTATATTCACAGATAGCGAATTGTTGAAATTAAACGAATTACAAGAAAATTTCAGCAAAAATATATCTCAATTATCAGAAACCAACTATAAAAAAGAATTTGAACGTCTTGCCATTGATTTAAGTTGGAAATCGTCTCAGATAGAGGGGAATACCTACTCTTTGTTGGAAACCGAAAGACTTTTGAAGGAAAAAGAAACTGCATCGGGAAAAACACAGGAAGAAGCCGTAATGTTGCTGAATCACAAAGAGGCACTTGATTTTATACTTGATAATTCTGATTATCTTTATCCTTTACAAGTGTCTAAAATTGAGGATATTCACAGTATTTTAACCAAAGGTCTTTCGGTTGAAAGAAATTTGCGCAAAAGAAGAGTTGGTATATCGGGTACTAATTACCAACCGTTAGATAATGAATTTCAAATAAAAGAGGCTTTGCAAAATACTTGCAACTTGATAAATTCTAAAAACAATATATTTGAAAAATCCTTATTGGCATTGGTGTTAATCTCTTATATACAGCCATTTACAGATGGGAATAAAAGAACATCAAGAATTGTTAGTAATGCAATCTTGATGAATGCAAAAGTTTGTCCGTTATCTTTCAGAACGGTTAGTTCTATTGATTACAAAAAAGCAATGCTCTTATTTTATGAACAAAATAATATTTATAATTTCAAGAAAATATTTATAAATCAATTTGAGTTTGCAGTAAATACATATTTTTAGATTATAAAGACTAAAAGCCACAACAAAAGGTTTTTTAGGTAGTTCACAAAAATAAAGCATAAGTGCTATTTTTTGAATATAAAAACTTATGCTAACACTATATTTGCAAACGTGCGAACTTTGAACGTTTTACTTTTAATATTCAAAATTTAACAGGCATCTGAGACAAATCAGTGGTTTGTATAAAAATTCTTCAACGACCTTTGGATATGTTGATAAATGGTTGTAACTTTGCCGATAGTTGGGATATGCACGCAATATGGGAGCGGGTTGCGTATGTAGAAATATTATTCTATTTAGGAAATAAACAGTAGAATTATTTTTATCTTGAAAAAAATAAAAATCGAATAAAATGAGTCTTAAAGATAAATTAGAAAAAATTAATAAAGAGGCATCTTTGCCGAGTATTGACATAGAAAATGTTAAAAAGGAATGGGTAAGTAAAGTGGAGAAACTGTATAATCAAATTAAAGATTGGTTTAGTTCTTACATAGATGATGGATTATTTGATATTGTTGAAAAGTCAAAAATAATTACTGAAGAAAATTTAGGAGGTTATGATATAAAACAACTTGAATGTAAATTTGGGAAAAACTGTTTAGTTATAGAGCCTATGGGGCGAGATATTCTTGGAGCATGGGGACGAGTAGATGTTTATTTTAGAGGTAATAAGTCAGATAAATACATGTTGGTTCTGCTTGGAGAAGAGTTTAATTCTGCTGCTTGGCATTTATTATCTTTCCAAGATAAAAGCAAACGTATGGAATGGAATAAGGAAAATTTAGAAAAATTAATAGAAAATTGGATTGATAAAAATACTTTTTAAACACTATGATTGACAGATTAGATAAACCAATTGATAATTATAAAGTTATCATATCAATTTCTAAGAAGGCACTTGATTTAACGAAACAAAATCCTAAAAAATATATTTCTGAATTTAACCTTCCTGTTTTTGGAAAAAGAATAAAAGATAAAACAAAAGATATTGAAATTTACTTTGATACACTTAGCGATAGAATTTTAGAATATGCTTATTTAGAGTTATTTGCTACATTCGAAGCAATTGTAATTGAAAAGATAACTAATGCTTCGGGGAACATGAAATCAACATTAAAAGAAAACTATAAAGGCACTGATTTTTCAAATTTTGAGGATAAATTTGTTAAAAATGCTTATGATTTTAGTAGTTTGAATAAGATAGTAGAGTTGTTAAAGGGTAAAATATCGAAAGAAAATCATAAAAAGTTAGTGGAAATTGTAAAATATAGAGACAAATTAGCTCATGGAAAAAGATTTCATTATGATGTTGTACTTGATAGAATTGAAGATACGAGAGATGTTATGAAAGTTATTTTGGAAGATATTAGTTAAGCATAACACCCAGCTATCCCAATAGAATTATAATTTTGTTAAAATCAGAAATACGTAACAGAAAACCAACATAAGCACAAAACCGAAAAAACATGAAAAAAGAAGCCGAAATTTTTAATGAAATAGTAAACCAACGCAGAAGCATACGACTGTATGACCAAGATGCTGAGTATGATAAAAGCGTAGTAGAGCGCAGTTTACAGCGTGCGATATTATCGCCTAACAGTAGTAATATGCAATTGTGGGAATTTTACAGAATTACCTCTGATGATGCAAAAAAGAAAATTGCGGAGTATTGCATGGGACAACGAACAGCGGTTACAGCCCACGAATTAGTGGTATTTGTTGCGCGTCCTGATAAATATAAGAAATCGATAGAGCGCAACCTCGAAGAAATTGACAATCCGGAGAATAAAAATGAAAGCGAAAGAGGTAAAAACAAACGCAGGCAATATTACAGCAAATTAATGCCGGTGTTTTATGGCGGCGATTTTCTGAATATAATGTCGCTATTGAAAAAAATATTTGTCTTTTTCGTAGGCTTTAAGCGTCCGATTGTGCGCGAGGTGAGTGCTTGCGACAAAAAAGTTACCATACATAAAAGTGTGGGGCTGGCTACTCAAACTTTTATGCTTAGTGTGAAAGCCGAAGGCTACGATACTTGCCCAATGGAAGGCTTTGATTCTAAACGTATTAAAAAATTATTGAACCTGCCACGAAAAGCTCAAATTAACATGGTAATTTCAGTTGGAGTAGGCAAATATCCCGAAGGAGTTTCGTATCCTCGTTGGCGATATGATTACAATGATGTTGTAAAAGAAATTTAACTCGTGAACTTCATTATGTTTTGGGATAAAAAATAATGATAATATGAATTCATTACTCATATATGAGCAACTTGTTATTCAAAAAAATTGCATACATTAAAAATAGAATGTATTTTTGTACAAAAAAATAAGATATGATTACAGCAACTATTTCAGATTTTAGAAAAGATATTAAAACTTACCTCAATAAAGTTACTGACAATTTTGAAACCTTAATTGTTAATAGAGGAAAAAAGAAAGGAATTGTAATAATTTCATTGGAGGAGTATAACGCCTTGATTACTACTCAATACGAGTTATCATCTAAACGTAATCAAGAGAGATTAGATTCAGCTATTGCTAAATTCAAAAAAGGTGATTCATTTACAAAAAAATTGATTGAAGAATGAAATATGTATTTGTAGATGAATCGTGGGAAGACTATTTGTATTGGCAAAAAACAGATAAAAAAATACTAAAAAGAATAAACTCGTTGATTAAGGATATTTCTCGTCAGCCATATGAAGGTATAGGTAAGCCCGAACCTTTAAAACATAATTATAGAGGTTATTGGTCAAGGAGAATTAACGATGAACATCGATTAATTTATCAAGTTAAAGACGATGAGTTAAGAATTATCAAATGTAGATTTCATTACGATTAACAAACATCTGCCAAAACGATATATGAAAAATTATTAATATTATGTGATTTGGACATTTTCAATTCGCAAAATTTATTTTTTATTGTTACAGTTTTTAACCGCAATAGTCCGTTACTTTTTTATAATGAATTGATAATCAAATTTTTATAAAACAAAAAGAAGTTTGTGTAACTTGCTTATTATCAGTACTATAATTTTTAATTCTTCATTTTTCATTCTTAATTTAACGAAGTATTGTAACCGCATATAAGCAAAAAAAAAAAGGGCATTTAGAACACAACATTCTAAAAAGCCCTTCTACAAATTACTTACTAATATAAAAACTAATTCAATGAAAATCTCTTAAATTCAGTAACGGTCAAACCCTTATTTGCTTTTTCAAGATACGCTTTAATTGTCATTTTGTTATCTTTCACAAAGTCTTGGTTCAACAATGTATTTTCTTTGAAGAATTTATTTAATCTACCTTTGGCAATTTTTTCTGCTAAATCGGCAGGTTTACCCTCTTGGATAGCAAGTTCTTTACCAATTTCAAGCTCTTTGTTCACAGTTTCCTCAGCCACACCGTCTTTATCAACAGCAATAGGACTCATAGAAGCTATTTGCATTGCCACATCTTTGGCAACTTGTCCGTCCACATCAGCTTGGTTAAATCCGGCAATAGAAACCAATTTATTACCTTGATGTACATAAGCTACAACGTGCTCAGCCTTAATGCTTTCGTATTTCGACAATTCTATCTTTTCGCCAATAACACCAGTTTGGTTTACAACCTCTTCTGCAACAGTTTTATCACCTATTTTCAACTCTTTCAAAGCCTCCAAAGATGCAGGTTGGTGCTCAATTGCCAAATCTAAGATAGATTTCGTAAACTTAACAAAATCTTCGTTCTTTGCAACAAAATCAGTTTCGCAGTTAAGAACCACATAAGATGCAGTTTTGTTATCGGCAGAAACAGCAGCTAAAACAGCACCCTCAGATGCTTCACGGTCAGCTCTTTTGCTGGCTACTTTTTGTCCTTTTTTTCTTAGCAAATCTACTGCAGCATCAAAATCGCCGTCAGTTTCGGTAAGTGCCTTTTTGCAATCCATCATTCCGGCACCTGTCATATTTCTTAATTTGGCTACATCAGCCGCTTTTATTCCCATTATCTATATTTTTTTTGAAATTATAATATTGAAATACTATATATATTACTTATTTTTTAATCCTCTTTTGAGTTTTCTTCTTTTTTAGCAGGCTTCTTTTTTCTTGCTCTTGTAGCTGTTTTTGAAGCACTTCCCTTAGATGGTTCTTGTTCCTTTGCAGCTTGCTTGTTTGCTTGTCTTTCGTCCAATCCATCTTTGATAGCAGAAGTTACTACATCAACTATCACTTTAATTGATTTATAAGCATCATCATTTGCAGGAATTGGGAAATCTATTGTTGGGTCAGAATTTGTATCAACAATACCAAAAACAGGAATATGCAATCTTTTTGCTTCTCTAACAGCGATATGCTCTTTTGAAACATCAACAACAAACAAAGCTGCCGGTAGTTTAGACATATCAGCTATCGAACCTAATACTTTATCCAATTTAGCTCTTTGTCGAGAAACTTGGAGCCGTTCTCTTTTAGAAATATTTGCAAAAGTTCCGTCAGTTTCCATTCTGTCGATATTCGACATTTTCTTTACCGCTTTTCTGATAGTTGGGAAATTGGTAAGCATACCACCCGACCATCGCTCGGTAATATATGGCATTTGAATAGACTTTGCATTTTCTGAAACTATTTCTTTTGCTTGTTTTTTTGTTGCAACAAACAATATTTTTTTGCCCGACTTAGCTATTTGTTTTAAAGCATTAGCGGCATCGTCTAACTTAGCTAAAGTTTTGTTTAAGTCAATGATGTGTATTCCATTGCGCTCCATAAAAATATATGGTGCCATGTTTGGGTTCCACTTTCTTTTCAAGTGTCCGAAATGAACACCTGCATCTAATAATGTGTTAAAATCTGTTTTAATCATTTGTTTTAAGTTTACATTCTGAGTAAAGCAATTGCCAAGTAGCCTTCGCTATATGGAAGAGTCTCAGCAATTTAGATACTAAACTTGAATTATCGTTTACTAAATTGAAATTTCTTACGGGCTTTTGGTTGTCCCGGTTTTTTACGCTCCACTACTCTTGGGTCTCTTGTTAGGAAACCTTTTGCTTTAAGAGCAGGTCTGTTTTCTTGGTCTAATTTTACCAAAGCACGGGCTATAGCCAAACGCAAAGCCTCTGCTTGACCGGAAAAACCACCTCCGTAAACATTTACTTTAATGTCAAAATTTTCGGCAAGATTTACTTCGTTCAAAGGCTGTTTAACCACGTAAACCAATTGGTCGGTTTGAAAATAATCGGCTACATCTCTCTTATTTACAGTTATATTGCCTTTACCTTCTTTTAAATAAACGCGAGCAACAGCAGTTTTTCTTCTTCCTACAGTGTTTATTACTTCCATGTTATTTATTTAATTGTATTAAGATTTAATTCTTCCGGTTTTTGTGCTTCCATATTATGCTCCGGTCCTACAAAAACTCTTAAATTCTTAAGAATTTTGTTGGCGAGCCTATTCTTTGGCAACATTCCTTTTACTGCTTGTGTAATCAATCGCTCAGGATATTTTTCCAATATTTCGGCAGGCGTTGTACGTTTCTGTCCGCCCGGATAACCTGAGTGGCTAAAATGTTCTCTTTGAGACAATTTATTGCCTGTTAGCCTTACTTTCTCTGCATTAACTATAACCACATTATCGCCACAATCTGCGTGTGGTGTAAAATATGGTTTGTGTTTTCCTCTTAATATTTTGGCTACTTTTGAGGCTAATCTACCCAATGTTTCGCCTTCTGCATCAACCAAAAACCATTGTTTCTTAACAGTGGCTCTATTGGCTGATATTGTTTTGTAACTTAATGTATTCACGACTCCTTTAAGTTTTTAATTATTAACTCTATAATGATAATACTTCTGCATTTTAGAACCGCAAAATTAGAACAAATTTATTAACCAACAATATTTTTTTTACTTTTTTTATTAAATTTTATAAAAAATATATAAATATATAGTTGTTAATATACTGATAATTAGTCTTTTATATGACTTATCTCTTATGATACATTTTTTATAAAAAAAAATCACACATAATTATATAACCCAAATTGAGAGTTACGTCAAAGGAAAAGGAAATTTTATGTAAGAAAATCAACATTTCATCAAAATATTGAATAAAATATTTATAATATTAATTAATTATATAAATATCTGTTTATTAGATTGTTAATGTTTGTTGATGAATGATATTTTTTTATTACCAAAAAAATTTTAGTCAAAAAAAGGAATATTGACCAAAAAAATATATAATTTAGTAACCTTAAATAATGAGCATTAAAGTGTAATTTGCGAGTAGGATTATATTTTAATATAAATTGAAAAAATATTGTAAATCAAACCAATAAGTTTAGAAAAACTTTCACATTTAATAGCCAAATATTAACAATTATAAACCAAATTAAGATGAGAAAAGTAGTAATTTTTTTAATATTGTGTTTCGGTGTTTCAATGCAAGCGCAAAACACCGATAGAGTAAAAAAACGTGGACCTGCCGATTCGTATTCGCGTAGTTCGATGTCGTATCTTTTATTGGATTTTCCTGACGAGCGATTTTCGAATTATCTGCATTCGGCAATGGAAAGTTTGCGAGTTCCGCAAAAATTTGATGAAAATGATATTCCCAGAAAGTCTATTAATGCACCTTATCAGCATGGGGAAAGTGGTTCGCAATCGTATGGCAAGTCGAAGAAAATAATAGAAGCTCTGAAAAATCATAACTACGCAAATGAAATAATGCGTTATTGGTGGCAAGTGAAAGACGATGGCAGTTATTCGCTTGACTTAATACAAAAAAGAGGTTTGTATAATGCCACCGATATGGATGCAAGTTTGGTAGATGCAAGTAAAGTCGGTCGTGCGCGATTAGCCGATGCCGGATTAAGCCTAATTGACAAAAGTTATGTATTAGTTCTTGATTATGAAGGTCTTATAACAATGAAAGAAATTTATGACCGACAAGATGCTATTGCAAGAAAACAGGCAAAAGAGGCTGGCACAACTTTTACACCAGTAGAAAGAAAACGGAATGGTTTTAGGGGTGAATTAACAGCATATTTATATAAATTGAATTATTCTGATACAATTCAGGGCTACCTTGATGCTTCGTTTATTGATGAAAAAAACTTTGATATAAATAAATTTGAAAAAATATTTGATCATATTCATACGCCATATCGCCGTGTAATTGTTCAACAAGTTAAGGCTGATGGAACTCAGCTAAATCCCGGACAAAAACTTGCGCCATTGCGCCAAAAAAATCCCCAAGAATTATTTGAAAAATTGGTTCATTCGAGCGTTAAGAAAGTTATCAATAATATTGAAAAACGTGTTGAGGCATTTAGGGTAAAAACATCGGTAGCGAGCATAAACCCAATTAAAGCAAAAATAGGGACAAAGGAAGGTGTAAAGTGTGAACGAAGATTTTATGTGTGGGAATATGTTGCCAATCGAAAAGAAAAAGTGGTGGCAAAAAAAGTGGCAACCATAAGAGCTTGGCATGTTGCCAATAATGTAAACGATGAATTAGGACATACACAAACAACTGATTTTTATCAAATTGGAGGTAGAAAAATTGAAGAAGGAATGACACTTCAAGAGCGCAAAGATTTGGGTTTTGGTGTAGGAATGGGAGTAGGAAATCTTGGTTTTCATATTCAAGCAGATATAAATACCGGACAGTATTTAGATTTACCATTTAAGCAACTTAAATTATACGGAGAGTTGGTGATTGGCTCGAAAGAATATGATAATGTGGTAGTTGTGTCGGGAAGTACTATGAAACCCAAAGATACATACAACCAATTTGTTTGGGCAGTCGGTATTTTAAAGGAATATCCATTTATGAGAGGAAACCTTAGAGCGGGCTGGAAATTTGGAGTTTCGGGTATATCAATGACTTGGGAACAAGACAAAAACCACGTAAATTATGATTTGGTGGACCAAGGAGAAGGTATATCAGCCATAGGTTTGGCGTGGGGAGCAAATTTCGGAGTTAATTTATTTAGTCCATCGCTTCAATTAATTGGTTCGGTAGGCGGTTTTCATCATTTTAACCCAAGCTACAATTCGGGCGACAAAGGCGAGGAATTGGTAAAATTAGATAACTCTTTGAGTGAAATTTTTCCCGATAAATCATCAATTTCGTTCAGTTTATCAATGAGATTGAGCTTTTAGTCAAAAAAATATACGAATTCATCATTATTTTTTGTTACTTTGCAAGTACAATTTTGATGGAAATTGATGATGAAAGCAAAAAAAACATTAAAATAATTGTACATATACATTAAGTTAAATAAATATAAAAAATCATGAAGAAATTAAATCTATTATTAATAGTGGTGTTTTTGATGAATATTGCAAACACTACTTTTGCCCAAAGAGTAAAAAAAGAAATGAAAAAACTTTGGGCAAGCGACAAGTCTTACGAAGTAATGGTAATGGAAATTGGCACTGATGGAACTAAACTTTTGAAAGTTTGGGGATATGCCAAAAAGAAAGATATTGCCAAAATTAATGCTAAGAAAAATGCAGTAGCAGCATGTTTGTTCAAAGGCGCGGTAGGCACTCGTGATAAAATTGTAAAGCCAATTGTTCCGAACCCAAGAACTGCCGACCAGCATCAGGCATATTTTGACGAGTTTTTTAAAACCGGAGGAAATTATTTGCAATATGTTGGAATAACCAACGATGCAACCGGAAAAGACATTGTTAAAATGAAAAAAGGCTACAAAGTGGGCGTTATCGTGTCGGTTAATTACGATGCACTTCGCAAGGAAATGGAAAGAGCCGGAGTTGTTAAAAAATTATCGGAAGCTATTGGTAAAAATGCTAAAAAACCAACCATAATGATAGTTCCGTCTGATAACTGGTGTGTGAAAAACGGATACACAATGGAATTTGACGATCAAGGAACAAAACGCGTATTGCCCGATTATAAAGCTGCATTGCAAGGAAGTTCAGACCTTTTATTGGTTATTGGTAAATTAAATACGTTGATGGCAGACAGAGGTTTTCCTGCAAAAAATATGGAAACCGAACTTAAAGCTATAAATAATAGGTCGGCAGAAGCATCAATGTTGATGAGCAAAGAATCAGGAGCACCTGTGGCAGAATCGCCAATTGATGTGCTTAAATCTACTGCAAAAGCAGATATTATCGTACAACTTACTTGGAGTATAAACGAGGTTGGACCTAAAAAATCGGTAACATTCAACCTACAAGGAATTGACGCTTATTCGGGTAAGCAAGTAGCCGGTTCGCAGGGAACAGGAACTCCATCGTTCACCGCTGAATTACCATTATTGTTGGAAGAAGCAGTTTTGGCACATCTTGATAATTTTAACACTCAATTGATGGCACATTTTACCGACCTTGCCGAAAACGGACGCGAAGTGGTGGTAACAATCAAGCGATTTGACGATGCCGATTTTGATTTAGAAGAAGAGTTTGATTACGATGGCGACGAAGACGAATTATCATTCCATATCGAAAATTGGTTTGGCGATAATTGTAAGAATGGTAAATTTAATCTTTCAGATGCAAGCGAAAACTTTATGAAATTTGAACAAGTTCGCATACCTTTATATTATGAAAGAAAAGGTAAACAAAGAGCTATGGACACAAGAAGATTTCTAAAAGGATTAAGAAAAATGCTAAAAGGTGAACCTTTCAATATGGAATCAAAAATATATATGAGAGGTTTGGGTGAAGCTTGGCTGATTTTAGGAAGCAAGTAATTTTTATTACAAGTTTTCAATCATTTTAATTTTATTAATTAACTAAAAAAGAAACCAAATGAAAAAAATAATTAATCTTGCAGTATTGATGTTGTTCGTTTTCAACATTGGATATGCGCAAAACCAACAGGGAACATTAGACGATATTGGTAGGATAAGTTTAACGCCGGTATTGTCGGAGAATATGGACGATGATATGCCCAAGAGTTCTAAAAAAATGCTTTTGTCGAAATTAGGACAAATTGCTACTAAAAACGGAATGGCGGCAACAACACTTAAACCGCGATTTTTGATAACCGAAACAGTAAATGTTTTGAATAAGGAAATTACGGAAACTGCTCCGCCAATGATTGCTTACACGATAGAGGTGAATTTATATATTGTTGATTATGTAAGCCAGCAAGTGTTGAGCAATGTAACTCTTGAACTTAGGGGAGTTGGCAAAAACGAAACAAAGGCAATGTCGTCGGCATTGAAGCGAATAAATCCTCGTTCTTCAAAAATTAGAAGTTTTGTAAAGAAAGGTAAAAACAAAATTATTGAATATTACAATACTCAATGCGAAATGATTTTGAAGCAAGCCAAAACATTTGAAAAAGTAGAGGCTTATGAAGATGCAATTGCAACGTTATTAACAGTGCCGGAAGTGTGTAAAGAGTGTCATTATAAAGCACTTGATGCTATTGAGCCAATTTATAAAAAAATGACTGGCGAAAATTGCAAGGAAGACCTTGAAGCTGCTAAAAATGCAATTAAAAACGAAGACATGGAAGCTGCCAAAGATTATTTGGAAGGCATAGAACCCGGTTCTGATTGCTATGATAAAGCTGTGGATTTAGCAAAACAATTGAACGAAAAAGCTCCTGAAAGCAGAGGTTTTGAGGGCGAAGTGAAAATGAAAGCTGCGGCTCCGGCTACACGTGATGAAAAAGTAAAAGCATATAAAGAAGTTGCAAGTTCGCAAAATAATAAAAAGCAACAAACCGAGTATGACTTAAATTTCATGAACGAAGATTAACAAATCGTGGTTTAAAGTAGAGGCGAGTTGTTGTGGCTTGTCTCTACAATTAAAGAATTAAAAATTAAGAATTTAAAAAGAGTAGTTTGCAAAGTTATTATTTTTACAAAAAAATCATTCTTAATTTTTAATTCACATTATTATTTAAAAATTTAAAATATATATACAAATGAAGATACTAAGAAATATAACAATCCTTTTGCTTGTAGCAACTTTTTTCCCTATCGGACTGCAAGCACAGTATAAGGTGCTTGAAAAAAGCGAACGCAAAAAACCGGGGTGGGTAAATGCCACAATTGAAGATTTCATAATAGTAACGGGAAGAGGTAAAACAATTGATGAGGCGAAGAAACAGGTATTGCCATTGGTGCGAGAAGAAATTATGAACTCGGTGGCAGTTTATGTGAAATCGAAAAGCGAGGTAACGATAGAAAACGAAAACAGGAATAATGTTATCAATACTATTGAGCGTTTTAAAAACACTTCTACCTTAGAAACAGCTGATATTCCGTTTCTTAAAGGTTTATCAATGAACAAGGTTAGCGAATATTATTGGGAAAAGCTAAAAGATAAGCAATCAAAAGAAATTACGGTAGCATATCACGTGATGTATCCTTTTTCTAAGGCTGATTTGAAAAAATTATTGGCAGAATTTAACAAAAAGGAAAAAGAAATGACTGATAAGTTGAATAACATAGCCGATAATATTGATAAAATTAAATCAATAGAAGAAATTTCTACCAAAATTAAACAATTACAAACTTTGGAAGATTATTTTATCGACAGCAGAAAAGAAAAAGCGCATTTAGCAAAAACACAATTGAAAGATATGTTAAAATCAATTGAAATTGTGCCTATTGAAAACACATTGGGAACTTTAAAATATGGTTTGAAAATAGGAGAAAAGTTTTACACAACTTCGCAAAAGCCTAAGTATAAGAACTCTGAATGTGTTACTGTTACATCAAGAACAAGCAAAGGACATGTTCAAGTGATAAAGTACACCTACGAAGATTGCATGGAGGACGAGAAAAATTCGATTACCGTAAAATATCGTTACAGCAACAGCAAGCCTACCAAAACATTCTATTTTGATGTGGCAGCCAATACGGTTAAGATATTTTTGCGCGGCGATATAAACATGAAAGCCAACAACAAAGACGGCGACAATGTTAATAGTTTTAATTGCGATTTTACTTTGGTATCGAAATATGATGCTCCGTTTATTATTACGAAAGTGATATTAAATTGGCCCAACATGTCGCCCGTAACCATTAACAATATAAACAAAGAATTTTCGGGAAAAGGCGTTCATAGTTTCGTTTTAGATGTAAATGAGGCAATTGATTTGAAAAAAACAAGCTCTAACAACAAACCCGACATTGATGGAACTATATTCTTTAAGGTAAAAGCAACAGGCGAAACCAAGCGATATAAATTCTATACACAAAGTGTACTTACCGATTGGTAGCATTAATGTTGGTAAAAACATTTAATTAAAAATAAAAAAAAACGCCAAAATCAAAGCTTTTAAATTATATTAATGTAATAATTAAGTTATTCCATCAATTAAAAAGCACATTTGGTCAAAGAAAATTGGCAGATTAGTAATTTTAAACTAATTTTGTCGTTAAATAAGTAAGAATAATAAAAACAATATTAATTTAAAATTAGAAAAACATGAAAAAGTTATTATTTATTATGTCGGCATTGTTTCTTTTGGTAAGCATTGCGCCCACCGAAGTTGAGGCACAACAAACTAAGAAACAAATAAGAAAAAGCAGAAAAGCTATACAAGCTAAGCGTAAACAGTACAGAAAATTGATAAGAGACAAGGCAGTTAAGCAAGCTCGCAAAGAAGCTAAAAGATTAGAGAAAGAAGAAGGTTGGAGAGTATTTCCGGGTGCTATGCCATTAGACAAATCGTTAGAAAAAGTATGGATGCATCAGTATGAAGAGAAACCTGCTGCTGACGGAACAATGGGACCAGCTTATATTTGGGCATCAGGTAATGGAGTAGCAAAAACCAAGTCGGCTGCAAAAATGCAAGCAATAGAATTGGCAAAAGTAGATTTGGCAGGACAGCTTAAAACACAAGTGGCTGCATTAACTACTTCAAATATTGCTAACGCACAGCTTTCGGGCGTTGATGCTGAAACTGAGCAATCAATAGTTCAAACTGCAAAATCAATGACTGCGGCTACTTTGACAAAAACTCAGCCTTTACTTGTTCTTTTTCGTTCAAAAATACCGAGAAAAGAATTGAGAAAAAATAATATACAACAATTAACTCCGGGTACTGTTGAGGTGCAAGTAATGATGTTCTATGACCTTTATCAAGCTGATTTCCAAACTCGTGATGCCATTAAGGAAGAGTTGAAAGATAAGCTTAAAGATAATCAAGATGAATTGAAAAAAATAATGGATTTATAGTATTGGTTTATAAATTGTAAGAGTGAAGCTCTCCAAAATATTTTGGGGAGCTTCTGTTGTTTTTAGTATGTAATGCTAATAGTTTTGCAGGGTGGTTAAAAAAAGCCTAAACCCCAAAGTTCAAAATAACTTATAAATTGCAATCAGATTAAAGTTGGGAATTTAAGCGTTTTTTCAGACACTAATAAATTTTTAACTATACATTCACAACATTAGCACTATTTTCGCCATCAATTGCTGATGAGATTATTCCACCCGAATAGCCTGCGCCCTCGCCAACGGGGTATAAATTAGTGATTTGCACGTGATGCAATTTTTCTTTGTCTCGCGGAATGCGCACGGGAGAAGATGTTCGCGATTCTACACCCACAATAATTGCCTGATTAGTGAGAAACGACCTCATTTTTTTACCAAAATGCAAAAATCCTTGTCGCAAGCCATCACTGATAGTTTCGGGCAACCAAAAGTGCAAAGGCGAAGAGTTTATGCCGGGTTGATACGATGTTTCGGGCAAATTAGCCGACAGTTTTTTCTTTACGAAATCGTATAAACGCTGAGCAGGAGCCATTTGTCCCATGCCGCCATTTTGATATGCCATTTGCTCCAAACGCTCTTGATACATCATTCCGGCTAATGCTCCATAGGATGCAAATTCCGCCGTATCTTCGGGTTTTATATCTACAACTATGCCCGAATTGGCAAATTGCGAGCCTCTATTAGATGCCGACATTCCATTGACTACCACTTGGTTAGCTTCGGTGGCTGATGGCACAATCATTCCACCCGGACACATACAAAACGAGTAAACGCCTCTGTCGCCAAATCGTCTGGCTAAACTATACGATGCCGCAGGTAAATATTTGCTGCGCACTTTGCAACTATATTGTATTGAGTCAATTAGCGATTGCTGATGCTCTACGCGGACTCCCATAGCAAAATTTTTCTGCTCCAAATACACTCCTTTGTCGTTTAAAAGACGATAAACATCGCGTGCAGAATGCCCCACTGCCAATATAAGTGCTTTAACATCAATTATATCACCATTAGAAGTATGAATTTTGCTAATTTTATTGTCTTTTATTTCTATATCGGTTAATTTGCAGTTAAAATGTATTTCGCCACCGGCATTTTTAATGGTTTCGCCCATGTTTTTTATAATCTTTGGCAATTTATCAGTGCCAATGTGCGGGTGAGCTTCGTAGGTAACGGCATCGTAAGCACCGTGATATTTAAACACTTCTAAAATACGCTGCACATTGCCTCGTTTTTTTGAGCGTGTGTAAAGTTTTCCATCAGAATAAGTGCCTGCACCACCTTCGCCGAAGCAATAATTCGATTCAGGATTTACTATATTTTTGCGGTTGATATTGGCAATATCTTTTTTGCGATTTATTACATCTTTGCCTCGCTCCAAAATTATTGGTTTCAAACCTCTTTCTATCAGACGAAGAGCTGCAAACAAACCTGCCGGTCCGGCTCCTACCACAATTACTTCGGGCTTATTGCCCACGTACTGATAATTTGGATTAAAATCTTTATTATCAATAGTTTCACCATCAACAAAAACCTCTAATTCCATAATTATTTTTACAAATTTAGAACGGGCATCTATTGATTTTTTTATAATATTATAAGTATCTATTCTGTTGGAAGTAATTTCCAATTCTTTTGCAATACGTGATTTTATTAAATTCTTATTTGCCGCTTGTTCAGGGCTTAGTGATAATCTTATTTTTTCTGACATTTTGTTATTTTTTAGTCCAAATTCGTGTGTTTAGGTTCATTTCCGTAATAATGGTTTCAATCAAATTTAAAATCATAGAAAATTCTTCGATGTCGCTGTATGCTACGCCTCGCTTTACGGTTGGCTTAAACATATCTTTTTTCATGGGAATTGCACAATAAACCTTTGAGCCTGTGAAAGAAAACCGCATTTTAGATTACAAGTTTTATACACATTAACAATTGCTTCCATCATAGTTGGCGTAAGCACATAGCGAGCCTCTTGCTGACTGCTGCCATAAACCGAAAATATTTTTTCAAACTCCGGATTTTCTAATTTTATAAGTTCGCCGTAATGTTTTGCGTTTGTTTTTTCTTTGCCCAAAAGATTACTACAATTGTGTTAAATTTCTCTTTACCTGTATTTTTTCGATATGTTTCTAATGAAGATATATCGCCTTTTAGCTTACTGTTGTAGAAGTTTCTTAGTTCGTCTTTTGATTTCATCTGTTTATGGATTGAAAATTGAAAATTTAGGTTATTTCAGAGACATATTTTCATTTATTTTTAGCTGCAAAGAACTCTAAGTTCACAAAGTTTACTCAAAATTTCGCTTTGCGAAATCTTTGCGAACCTTGCGTACTTTGTAATTTTGCCGCCAAATAATAAGTTAAATGTAATGCCTATTAAATTGCTAATTGCACGAAGAGTTATAAGTGTAAAACTTCAATTATTTAATTTTCAAATCATTTTCCAATTGTTCTATTTGAGACGGACGACTTGCACGTAGTTTTATTATCTTACCATTTTCATCAACCAAGATGTACCAAGGGATATAAAGAGAACCATTTTTGTCGAATAATTTTATCAGATTATCAGTTAATGTTTTATTGGCTCTAACATGATAACCTTCTAATTCATAGAATTTTATCATATCTTCCCATTGCGTAGCATTTTCATCTCTATCTATCGAAATGTATAGAAGCTCTACATTATTTTTTGCAAGTAGTTTCTTTAACCCCGACTTGTGTTTAAATTCTTCTTTACATGGTCCACACCACGTTGCCCACACGTCAATGTAAACCCTTTTTCCTTTGAATACGCTTAACACCTCGTCCAAAGAATTTTTTGTTTCATACGATTTGATAAATTTAGTGTTGCTATTGAATGGTGCTTCTTTCTTTTTGTGAAATTCTACAATTTCAGCTATCTGTGGTTCTAAGAACTTGGTATATTTGCTATTTGGAAAATCAGATTTAAAATTTTCAAATAGTGTAATTAGCTCCTTTTCATATCGTTTTTGAATAGAGGCAGTGAACAAATAATCTGCATAATAATATTCAAGCGCACCTCCACTTAAATATTTTTTAGCCTCTTCTATACTATGAGTATGAAATGAACCATCAAGATATAACTGTCGTAAACTATTGATATTAAGTGAACTATCGGTATATTCATGATAATTTAAAAAACTTTTAGCAAGTGTATAATACCATGGAGAGTTAAGCAAAGATAAATCCGTAGCAAATGATTTTTCAAAAGCATTTTTCCACATTTCTTTTATCCCATCAGTAAAAACTCCGTTGTGTTCTCTTTCTTCCTCGTAATTTTTCAACAAAGCAACAGTGCCTTGTAATGCAGAATAATAAGTTTCCCTATCTATTTTTACTAACCGATAAAAATCTTCCGATATTTCTTTATGTAAAAGCAATTCTTTAAACTTTGACAATTCACTTTCTTTCAATTTAGATATTTTTTCAACTATATTAGATGCGATTGTGTCTTTTGAGAATTTTCTTGCTTCCGATTGAATGCTCACACGATTTGGCAATGAATTATAAAGGTTTTGCCCTTTTTTATTTTTGCCGACTACTTCAAATTGTTTTTCTTTCGAGTTTAAATCACAGTGTACAGAATAATTCATGCCTTTTTCTACCACCAACGAGCCGTATGCCCTGCTTGAAATGGAAATCTTCACAAAAGAAGTTTTTTCAACTTTTAGCTTTATTGTAAAATTACCCAAAGAATCCGGTTGTACAAATTCGGTGAATGCAAAACTACAAACTCCATTAACGGGCATTGTATATTTAATCTTTTCAGGAATTTTACCATCTATTTTACCTGTTATAATTATTGTTGCGTCCTGTTTATTCTGGCAACTCAATAATCCAATTATTAGGATTGTGAAAAGTAATTTATTTATTTTCATTTATTATAAAATTTTGATAATGAATGTATTATAAATTTAAAGTGTCGGATATTAGGCTTTTTTTACCGCAAAAAAAGCCAATTCCCCTTTTTTTGAGTGGTGTAGAAAGGGCGTGGTGGTAAATTTACGCCCTTTTTTACGGTTCAATTATGTTTAGAATTGTTAATTAAAACAAATTCTTCACATTTACATTCTGACGTTCAGTTTCTTCAATTTTAAACACTTCTTTGTGTTTCAACTTCATAAAACTTGCAACTATATTGTTGGGGAAAGTTTCTATTGAGTTGTTAAACTCGGTAACAGCGGCATTGTAGGTTCGTCGTGCTGCTGATACTTGTGCTTCAGCCTCATTAAGAGCGCGTTGTAGGTTAATGAAATTTTCATTTGATTTTAGTTCCGGATAGTTCTCAACAGCAACCATAATTCCTCGCATGCTTGACGTAATTGCATTGTCTAAGGCTACTTTTTCATTGTTCGACAAATGGGTGTCGGTTGTTTTTGCTCGCATTTCGGTTACTTTTGTCAGCAGTTCCTTTTCGTGCGTAGCGTACTGTTTAACTGTTTCTACAAGGTTGGGAATCAGGTCGTAGCGTTTTTTTAGCTGAACGTCCATTCCGCCAAAAGCGTTTTCTACTTCGTTGCGCTTACGCACCAATTTATTGTAAATCAATGCTCCCCAAGCTACAATAATAACATCAAAAAATACAACAATGATAACGACAATAATAACAATATTCATAACTTTTAATATTTAATTAGATAATTTTTTTAGATTTAGGCTGTTAGCTGTTAGCCTTTTTAGCAATTTAATTATAGAAATACTTTGTCTTTTTGTAACAGCCAACGAATAGCACAACTTAGATGAAATCCGTTGCCGTATTGCAGCCACAAATGTAACAAACTTTAACATATTTACAAATTCTGCACAAAAAAATTTGTCAAGGAAGTGATTTAAACTTTTTTTGAATGATTAAAAGACATTATTGCTTTGATGCTAAAATTTTTAAGCCGTTAGCCTTTTTACACAAAAAAAAGCCCAAAACCGCAAGCTAACAACCAAAAGCATGTAAAAAACATAACAGAAGTTAGAAAAAAGTTTAAATGAGTTTAAGTTGTAATATTCAATGTTTTGCAAACATCACTTAAAGGATTATTCATATTACTGCAACAGTTTAAATATTCACTTTTTATATCCAATGGCGCATTATCTACCACAAAGCTGATTTTTGACCAATTTAGTAAATCAATATCGTTATAATCGTTGCCAATGCTAAGTGTATTTTCCGTATTTATCCCCAATTTTTCACACAAAAAATTAGCTCCTTTTGCTTTCGATACATCAGGATTAAAAATTTCTATCCAAATTGACTTCCCATCAATAGGCGAACTTGCTCTTATGGTTTTCATATTCGGAAAAGTAGAACTAATAAGTTGCAAATCAGATAAATCCATAGTTATAATAAGCATCTGGGTTGCATCATACATGTCTTTTGCGTTAGTTAATGGCGAACAAATATCAGCATTTAATTTGTTTCTATAATTAAAATCAGATAATTCGTCATTGTATGATAAAAAATATTGATACTTTTGATTGTGAGGAATAGCACGATGCACAGAAAAATTTTTACGAAACTCAATTAATTTTTGCGACATTTTTTCCACCGTTTTTTTGGGAATAATGCTACGAAAAAGCATCGTTTTATTTTTCCAATCGTATATGCCCGCTCCCGAAGAAAAAATCAGAAAATCGAAAGGTGTATCATCATTTAAAACTTGCATGGAATTAAAAAACGTTCGACCGGTTGCAAAAACTCTAACTATTCCTAATTTGCCTAATTCTTTTAATGTTTCAACATCTCTACTGCCAATTTTTTTATCATTGGTTAAAAGCGTGCCGTCTAAATCTGAAAATAATATCTTAATTTTGTGTTGTTTGCCCATTGCTTGTAAATTAATGTAACAATTCTATTGCATGATTTTGTGTATAATATAATTAGCATATATTGCTGAAAAACATATGCTTAAAAAATATTAACTGAAGTTTCGCACTTCTCAATCGTTAGTAAAATAAAGAAAAAAGTTTAAAAAAAAGTAGCATTTTGTTTGTCTAATTCACTATTTTATAGTAAT
>PDWI01003218.1_pt1 | contig 23254 bp, 19 predicted proteins | sample 1430891 | NCBI WGS metagenome assembly PDWI01 (sample SAMN01162508, study PRJNA174530) | Oral metagenome, whole genome shotgun sequencing project. | biome: Marine environment; feature: Marine mammal; material: Swab sample of the gingival sulcus; isolation source: swab sample of gingival sulcus... | reverse complement strand
TAACCAGCTTTATGATATAGTTGGTAATAAGATTTTGAATGTCGAAAGTAGTTTTGTCGAAAAACTAAATCATAAGAGTTATATACTGATAGCTAAAAATAAATCAACTAAGAATACAAACTCATTGATAGAGCAACTGTTAGACCTTTTCATTCAGAAACTACAAGGCGAAAAATCAAATCCTATTATTGACATCTCGGAAGAAAGTTTCAACTCCAAACTTCGCCCTATCATAGAACGCTTACAACGAGCCACCCTTGACGATGAACTTCTACGAAAAGTAGAATTAGAGCAAGACTATATAGACAGAGACGTATCCCAAAAACAACAATTAAAAGATGCTTTAGTGCGAGAAGCCGAAGAACGCAGAGCAAAAGAGGAAGCCGAGAGAAGGGAAGAGGAAGAGCGTCAAGCAAAAAAATCACTCCAATATAATTTTGCTGTTAAGATGTTAAAAGATAACTCTCCTATATCTGAGATTGTTTTATTGACAGGCTTATCAGAAGATGAAATCAAAAAATTGATGTAAAATATTGCAAGATGCAGGATTTTATATAATACCCTGCATCTTTTTACTTTATATTTATTCTCCCTAATCTATTTACTAACAGGAGCTTTCTTAATCCGCTTGCTTCTTATGCGTAGGGCTATTGAGGCGAGGGCGTAGTATACCACCGTGAGCAACAACATTGAGTAAAACTCGGGTTTTACATCGCTGAAATTTACCCCCATGGCACGTATGCGTATGTAGGCGGGTACTATATGGGTGCTTGGGATAATTGTGGCAACCCAATTCAATATGTCGGGTATCATGAATTTTGGCCATGACATGCCCGTCAAGAATAATACTATGGGCGATAAAAATGCCAGAAAGATTATCGAATGTTCCCTCGCTCTAAATACTTGCGATATGGCAATGCCTAAGAATGTGGTGCTAAGTACAAATGGTATCATTATATATAACACGTCAATAAAATTGCCGGCGAAAGGCAGGTGGAACAAATAGCTTATAAACACAAAGTTGAAAACAATGTTGAATAAACTTATTAATATGTATATTATTGAGCGTCCTAAGGTTACGAGCCAGAAATATCCTTTTGGCGTTACCATTATCGATTGATTGCCTTTTCTCCAACGTTGCTCTCGTCGGCTTCCTGCCACAAGCCCTATACCTATTAATAAGGTCTGTTGTATGATTACGATGAACAGTGCCGGAAGCACATAATTGCTATACGATGAGCTGTAATTGAAAAGGTTATTCACTTTTACATCTATCGGCATTGCTCTGTTGAACGCCTGCGATTCTCTAACGCCTTTTACCATCAACTTCTTAATTTCAACACCTGCCGACAGCGTGCCTATTGTTTTCATACTGCCCAGTAGCGACTCCTTATATATCAAAAAGAACGACGCATCGCAATATACCGCTATCTTCTCGGGCGTATCGTTGTACACCGATTTTTCGAGATTATGGGGGATGTAAATAATGCCGTTTACTTGATTTTTTCTGAAAAGTTCTTTGGCGGTTGTCATATCGGGGCAAACATTTGCCACATGAAGTTGCGGGGCGGCATCTAACATGTTTAGGGCTTTGCGACTCAGAGTGCTTTGGTCATTATCCACCACGGCAATGGGTATCTCGTGCAATACGCCCGGATAATATACCACCGAATATACAAATGGATATACCACCACGGCTATCAACAATATCAGCCATGCACCGAAATCTCTTTTTATTAGGTTTATCTCCTCCGCTATGGAAAGAGCAAGTACTCTATAACTTTTTGATAATATGTTTTTCATCTGAGTGTGATTTTTATTTATAAGTTGTTGTAGATGAAACTCAATTTTTGAAAATGTAATTTTATCGTCGTCCCCATTTGCTTGGGTCGGTCAGGTTTTTCTTCATTACGGGAAATGCCAACATGCCAATAAATATAAAAATAAATATTATAATGAAATGCCATTTAAAATCTAACAGGGGTTGGGCTTTGAGGGTTTCGCCCATAAATATCGGCAACCAAAATGTGAATGGGAATATCCACGATAATATTTTTGCCACCAAAGGCATTGCTATCATAGGGTAGGTAAGCCCTGAGAATGAGAATGATAGTAATGAATAGGCACTTCCCAAAGATAGCGACAGACGCATGTTGCCGGTGATGGCAAGAAATACTACTGCTACGGATTGGTAGGCTATTATTACGAGAAATTCAGCTGCCAACATAATCCAAATATTGCCTTCGATGGGTACTTGTAATATCTTGAACAGAATGAGGTTCATTATCATTGCATCCACAAAAAAGATGACCGTATAAGGGATGTATTTTCCCAAGATGGCATTTAGAACGCTGTTGTTGGCAGTCTTCATAAGTTCGCCGGCGGTGCTTTCTTTTAGTTCGCTACCCAAGGCGTAAATATTTATAAGAAAGGTAAATACGATAAGCATTACGGGTAGTAGACCTGTTACCAAAAAGTAGGCATAGTTGATGTATGGGTTGAATAATCTGTGTACGTCTAAATCTAATGGTTTGGCTTTTACGGTTGCCTTTTGCATGGGCATACCTTCTTTTATGTATCGCTTTACCTTTATGTTGTTGTTTACACTTGATATTGCCGTATAGATGCCCGAAAACACGTTTCCGCCCAATACTAAATTGCTGTTGTTGCAAAAAATATTTACCTCAGCTTTGGATACGCTTGTAACGTCTTTCTCTAAATTTTCGGGAAATATAATTACGGCGTATACATCGCCTTTGTACATCTTATGCTTTGCCTGTTTGGCATCGGCACAGTATCCCACTATGTTTACCATTGGCGAGGCTTCCACTGTTTTTATGATTTCCCGACTGAGGTCAGATTGGTCTAAATCAACCACCACGGCGGGTATCTCTCTCACAGCTCCGCCCGAGAATAGATATTCTATAAGCAGGAATGACAGTGTTGGGGCTACGAGTATGAAGACGAACAGTATTTTTTTCTGTAAAAGTCGTTTGATTTCTCGTTTTGCTACTAAGTACATGTATCGAATATCCATAGCTTTCTTTTTATAGGGTGGGGAAGTTTATTTTATGTTGTCCCAATTTATTATTACGCTCATGCCGGGGCGTAGGTCTTTGATTTTTTTCACGGGTTCTGCATGTACTTCAAATGTTTTCATGTCGAAGTCGCCGGATGTTTTTGTGGCAGTCCAAGTTGCGAAATTAGGCAATACGTTTATGTATTTTATCTTGATTTCCACGTCGTTGGCATTTATGGCGGGTATCTTTGCTTTTATTACTTTGTCTTTTTTGATTTTGTATAAAAGGTCTTCGCGAATGTTGAATGATACCCAAATGTCGTCGAGGTCTACTATCGTAACCACGGGGAAACCTGTCGGCACTAATTCGCCTTCTTCGGCAATTATGTTTGAAACTTCACCGCTTTTTGTGGCGTATACGTTTATCTCGCTAAGGTATGATTTTACTTCGGTTAAAGCACCGTCGGCACGAGCCACGAGGGCGTTGGCGGCGGCTTTGTCTTCCGTGCGAGCACCTGTTTTGGCTTTTTCGTATACCGATTTTGCGGCTTTTTCGGTTTCTCTGGCTGCCTTCATTTTCATTTCCACCTCATCTTTTTGTTGAGCCGATACCACACCTTCTTTAAATAGGTTGTTGATTCTTTCGTAGCTTTTGGCGGCGAAGTCGGCGGCAGCTTTTGCTTTTTGCCAGATGTTGTAAGCGGCTTGTATGTCTTCGTCTCTTGCACCTTTTTGTGCTTTCGATTGTTGAGCTTGTGCGGCACTTTTCAGAGCTTCCACTTGTAATAGTTTTGCCTTAACCTCGGGGCTTGTTATTTTGTATAGGAAATCGCCTTTTTTAACGGTCTGTCCTTTTTTCACGCATAAGCTGTCGATGCGTCCGGGAAGTTTCGAACCCATTTTGATTTGCGGAGCTTCTATTTGTCCTTGAATTTCCAAAGGAGCTTTTTTGTTTAGAGTAATTATTGCCATTACTACGAAGCCGATTATAAGAATGGCTAAAATCGCTGCTATAAATACGTTTCGTTTTTTCATTATTAAAATATTTTTGTTAGATTTTTAATTTCGTTGTATTTTATTGATGTCCAGATTGTTTGTATTCGTTAAAAGATTCGGTTTTGCCTGTGTAGTACAGAAGTTTGCCAAGGGTTTTGTTGTAGTTGTACATTGCTTTAAGTTGGTCAATTCTTGATTTTGCTTTTAGGAGATTGGCATCGGCAATTTCAGTTGATGTGGCAAAACCTTGTTGAAATGCCTCTGCTCTTACTCGGTAATATTCTTGGGCAAATTCTTTTGCGGTTTTAAGGTCTTGAAACTCTTCGATATACATTTGAGCTTCGTTGTATAGTTTTGTTATTACGGTAGTTAGGTCTGCTTTCACTTTGTCGTATGTAAGGTCTACGCGTTGCTCGGTTAGTTTTGACGATTGTACTTTTTTGTATCTTAATGTTCCGTCAAAAATGTTCCAATTTAAACCTATGCCAACGAAGTAGTCGGGCATTGCTTCGCCTAAGTCCATACCCACCAAGGTGTATGTTCCGCCTAATGTTACGCTGGGCAGAAAGCTCTCTACCTCAACCTTATGCTTGGTTTTTACGAGTTCTTTTTTTAGCAATACTTTTTTCAGCAGTCGGCTGTTGTTTGCGGCATCGTCAATGAAGGTGCTGAGGGGTGGCAATTCGTCGTTGATGAATAGCGATGATGCCGGGATTATGTTGTTTTGCATGCTGTCGATTAGCAGATTTCGCAATCCTTCTTCGGCAATTTCTATTGTGCGTTGGGCTTTTTTCAGCTCTCGGTCGGCTTGCGAGTAGAATACTTTGATGTGTAGAAATTCGGCGTTGGCAATTATGCCTTCGTTTTTCATTTTTTCGGCATTTTGCATGTGCATTTTTATGGTTTGATAAGCCTCCTCTCTAACGTTTAGAGCTTCTCGTGCAAGCACCAATCCGAAGTATCTTTCAATGAGGGTGCTTGTGAGTTCGGTTTTTAGTATTTCGTTTTCGTTTTTTGCCTCTTCGTGATATATTTGAGCGGCTTTGTTTACGGCTCTTATTTTTCCGCCTGCGTAAATCGGGAAAATTAGGTTGGCATTTACCGAGCCGAATTGTTTTTCTTGTATCACTTTTGTCCAGTCGGCACTTTCTATTTTTTGCAGACCGGCTTTTAGCTTTTTTCGAGCTTCAGTGGTAACAAATGGGTTTGATTCGCCACCAAACGAGAAATTTCCATATTCCGAAAGTCCTTTGTATAAAGGTGTGATACTTTCCTTAATGGGGTTCATGTCCATCTCTATTTCGTCTGACATTATATTGTATGCCGCCGATATTGATATTCGTGGAAAGTACATACCACGCTGAGCTTTAAGCTCTTGCTCTTTTGCTTTGATGTTGCTTTGGCTTGCTTTTATACCTAAGTTGTTTTCCATGCACATTTTCAGAGCGTCTTCATAGCTTAGTGCTTTTTGAGCGAAGAGAGAGTTTAGGCTCAAAATTGCTAAGATTAAAATTGTAATTGCTTTTTTTGATGTCATAATTTTCATTTTAGTCTTTTTATACAAAAATCTATAACTTTTTCTTGGTCTTTTTTAGTCCATTTTTCTATTCCGAAGAAGTTTTTAAGTCGCATATTTATGAATGCCAATGGGTATTCAATTGTGATGTAGAATGCTTCTTCGATAGTTATTTCGGGTGATATTTCTTTTGATAATTGTCCTCGATTTAGAATTGTTATTATAATATTTTTTATTTGCAGTCTTTGTTCGTATTTTATTTTGAAGTTGTAGTCGTGTAAAAGAACGTATATAAATTTTAATGACTCGACGTTTTTTTCGGCTATTAAAAAAATTTCTTCAACAATGTTTCTTATAAGAGTGCTTATGCTTACTTTTTCATTCAGTCTGTTTTTGATTTTTTCAATCAGGAAGTTGATTTTTTCGTAGATAAGGCTGTTTACCATGTCTTCTTTTGACTTGTGAAAACGGTAAAGGTAGCCGTCAGACACGCCTGCCATGCGAGCTATCTGAGCTATGGAGGCATTGCCGTAGCCTTTGTTTACTATGAGGTGTATTGTTGCCTCGTTGATGCGTTGTATTTTCGTTGGGTCTAATTGTCGTGCCATCTTTTTTGAGTGAATACTTATTCATTATCCTTGTTTATCAAAATTTGTGCCACCGGTTGTATTTTGCTTTAATTGTCAGATTAACTGCCAAAATGCGAAAAAAGACTGACAAAGTGTTTTGTAATTTTGTCAGTCACTGACATGGGGAGTTGAGAATTAAAAATTAAAAATTAAAAGTTAAAAATTTGATTTGTAATTCTCTGGTAATCAAGATATTGTAAAGACGCCCTAACAGGGCGTCTCTACTATTAAATATCTATTATAAAAGGGCAAGGGGAATTGATTTTCAATATGTTATAAATAATAATTAGTCTTTTCAATCTCCCTAACCTTCTTCTCCAAGAGGGAATTATATGCTACTGTGTTAAATTTATTAAAAACTTTATTTTTTATTTTTTAACTTTTATCTTTTACCTTTTAGTTGTGTTTCTACATTCCTACAAATACAGAAAAAGACCTGAACAGATTTCGGAAATCTGTCAGGTCTAATGAAAAAAACGTAAAATTATTTACGATTTATTGTAAGTGTTTTGCGTATAGCTTTTTTAGTTTCCGCTTGGTTCTTCTGTTTTTTCATTTAATAAGTTCACATCAAAAATTCCGTCTTTAATGTTTATTGTGTCTTTTAGGTTTTTTGTGTTTATTGCTTTAAATCTAAATGTGCCTTTTATTCTTTTGTCTGCTATTGAGCTTACAACTATCTCTCCTACAGTGCATAGGTATAACCCTTTGGCATTTTTAAATGAGCATATTTGTTGTGTTTGACCGGCTAAGGTATTTAATTTGTATGTGCCTTCTGTTGTACCTTGTATATTTAGATTCATTGCTTCTTTTTGTGCATTTGCTCCGGCAATTGTTATATATTTATCGTTAATCTTAAATGCGGTTAATAGTACAGGCGATGCTGTCCATTCTTGCCCGCTTACTTTGGCTGTTAATTTTTGAAATACTAAGTTGCCGTCATCATCTTTTGAACAGCTTGAAAATGAGAATATGCCAATGGCGAAAATGATTAAAATAAGATTGTTTAATTTCATGTTTTTGTGTTTAGTTAAAAAAATTATGTTAATCTTCTTTATTAAAACGTCGCTTTTGCTAAATTGTTATATGGTTTGTATTTTTTTTTACACATACAGCGACAAAATGCAAAACAAAGCAAAAACTACCGATGCCACCCCGTTGGTGGTGAAAAATGCTAAATTGACTTTGCTTAAATCGTGGGGCTTAATTATAAGGTGTTGGTATATCAGCGAAAGGCAAAACAGACTTGTGCCTACCCAATAAAGCCATCCGAAATTATCAACGCCTGCCCATATTATAAAAATTGCCGTGAGGATATGCAGTATCGCCGAGAGGATTAGGGCATTGCGTTTGCCGAGCAATACGGGAATTGATTTCAGATTATTGGCTTTGTCGAAGCTGACATCTTGCAAGGCGTAGATGATGTCAAAGCCTGCCGTCCAGAACAATACGGCGAATGAAATTAGTATCGGGGTGAGGGCAAATTCGTTGGCAATAGCCAGATATGCCCCAATGGGGGCTAACGACAAGCCTACGCCCAAGACAAAATGGCATAGCCATGTAAAGCGTTTGGTATAGCTGTAAAACAAAATTACGAATAGGGCTATGGGCGATAAAAAGAATGTTAATCTATTGATGAAAAATGTAGTAGTAAAAAATAATATTGAGTTTATCACAACAAAAAGGAGTGCCGATTTGCTTGAAATTTGCTTAGAAGGAATTTCGCGTGAAGCCGTTCGCGGGTTTTTTGCATCGATATTTCGGTCGATATAGCGATTGAAACCCATGGCGGCATTGCGGGCAAAAACCATATCTAACACCACCAACGCAAACACAATCAAGATATTTTGCGATGGTTGGTTGCTCTTCTGAACCGCCAGAAAAAAGCCCGCCAAAGCAAAGGGCATTGCAAAAATAGTATGCGAAAACTTTACAAGTTTTAAATATTTTTTTACCTCCATAATCGTAGCCTTTTTTTATTTATATGATTTTTATAGTTTTTATATTCTGCAAATTTATATAATTTTTGTTTTTTTGTAGCGTTAAAAGTCAAATGACATTGTGTCAAAAAAACATGAAATATCTAAACTGTTGATATTTTGTATTCTGAAAACTTAATTTTTTGTTTTGTTAAAAATAAAGATAAAAAATAGCTATTCCGACAATAAATTGATAGAGATTTATAAGGAAACTTCTGATAAAGAAGCGATAGCCATATTGTACAAACGTTATACGAGGTTTGTGTTTTTGGTGGCGATGAAATTCATTAAAGATGAGGAAACTGCGAAGGAAATAGCATCGGTTGTATTTGAAAAAATCATAAACGAGCTGACCAATCGGGAGATAAAATATTTTAAAAGTTGGCTGTATGTGGTGGTGCGAAACGAGTGCATGTTGCTACATCGAAAAAATAATTTGCGAATGAAAAAAGAGCAAGATTATGAATATCTGACAAAAAATTTTGTGGAAATTCAGAGTTTTGAGCATCTAAATAGAGAAGAACAAAAACAGGAGCAAATTTCGGAACTAAACAAAGCATTGGCTCTATTGAGCGAAGAACAGCGAAAATGTATAGAACTTTTCTATTTGGAAGAAAAATCATATCTTCAAATATCGCAACTCACGGGTTATAGTTTGAAAAACGTAAAAAGCTATTTGCAAAACGGCAAACGCAACCTTAAAAAGAAACTCCAAACCTCCGGATTATTCCTATTGTTGATTTTATTAACGATATAACAATAACTTTTCATGAGCAAAATTATAAACATCATAGAACCCTCCGAATGCCCTGATATAGAAATTCTTAAAGCCTATGCAAAGGGGCAAATGTCAGATAATGAACATCACAAAGTGGAGCATCATTTGGTTGATTGCCCTATGTGTGAGGCTGAGGTGGAAGGTCTTTTATCAATGAAAAATCATGATGAATTAGATAGCCATATTCAAGATATAAACAAAAATATTGATGCTAAAATTCAAAAAAAATCACACTTCAATTTGTATAAATTTAAGATAGCCGCTTTGATTGTGGTATTGTTGGCGGTGGGGATTGTGGCAAAAAACATTATTTTTGATTCCGAAAATACCGCAAGCCTCCAAGACGATAACAGTCAGATTTTATTAAGCTCAAACACCGGCACGCCTCATAAAGAAACTCCCAAGATACCTGCAAATCTGATTGATAAACAGCAGTTTAATCATGCCGTAAAATTGTATGAAGCCAATGACAAATCGGCTGAGGCTTTGTTTGACAAAATCATAAAAAAACGCAATAAATACATGTATGATGCCTTGTGGTATCGAGCTGTTTTATACGAAAAATCGGGCGACACAACAAAGGCTCTCGAATATTTCAAAAAGGTTGCCGAAAGCAATTCCAAATTCAAGCAAGAGGCTGAATTGAGGGTGAAGGGGAATTAGAGTGGATTTGTAAAGACGTTGCTATTTTCCTAATTAAATTAATTTCTTGCCACGCGGAAGCCATTGAAGCTGAAGCCTTCGCTATCCCCAGGGTAATGACTTAAGCTAAGATATACATTACATAGATTAGCGTTGTCGTTCCAACTTCCACCTCGATATACGTGTATAGAACCCGAATTTGCTTCCTGAGGATTCATTTGTGATGATGAGTAATTATCATAATAACTGCACCATTCTGATACGTTACCTGTCATATCGTATATCCCAAATTTATTCGGATGTTTTATGCCTACTGGGTGGGTTTTCTCGTTGGAATTATCCCGATACCAAGCGTAAGAATTTAGAACGTTTTTATTGTTAGTGCCTGCATATTTTTGATGAGTATTGCCTCCACCAGCAGCATATTCCCATTCGGTTTCTGTTGGTAAACGGTAATGTTTACCAGTTTTTTTGCTTATCCATTGGCAATAAGCATTTGCATCTTCCCAACATACACTTATTGCAGGGCGATTGCCACGTCCCCAACCTTGATCATCAGGTCTGTTTCTACCTGTTGCATCACAAAAAGCATCGTACTCTTCAAAAGTTACCTCATACTTGCCTATGTAAAAATCACTTACAGTTACACTATGAATAGGTTGTGACCAGTCCAAATTATTACTACCCATTTGAAATGTACCCCCAGGTATTTTTATCATTTCGGGTTCTTTTACTTTTTCGGTATTGGTTGTGTTAGTATTATTTGCAAGCATTAAACTTGTTTCTGCATATGTTCTTATTTCTTCTATAAGAAATCTATTTTTATTAAGTATAAACACTCCTATTGCTAATATTATAATAGTTATACTTAGTCGTCCTAAATTTGAGCGTTTCTTTTTTTTTGCAGGGTTTCTTGTTACTTTTGGTTTTGCCTGTGGTTTTGGTTTTATCTGTTTTTTTTGTTTTACTTGCGGTTTGTATTTAGGTTTGTTTTTAGGTTTGTTTTTTTGCAAATCATCTTGATAATTTTTTTTGTTTAAATTAGCTTCTAATTCACTAATAATTTTACGTTCAAGATTTTCAATTTCATTCCAAAGGCTACCACTTTCGGCAACTCCTGCATTTACCCAAGCCTCTAAACATTCAATGTATCTTTTTTTATACTTATTTATTAATTCACTGTTCATTTCGTTTAAATAAAGTAAAGCATCAAAGTTTATTGTTTAGTAATAATAGATAATATTTTATTATCTATTTGTTTTAGTTTGCGTTCAAGTTGTGATATTTTTACGTTGTAATCACCTTCAACAGCTACCCCTGCATCAATTTTTTCCATATAAAGTACTTTCAATTCTTCACGTATTTTCGTTATCACCTGTAAATTTGTTTCAAGAATAAACTCGTTTGTAGTTTTTATATTTAAACTTGTTTTTAATACCTTTTTAAACTTGCTGTCTTCTTTCATATGCTTTACAAGATAGTTTTTAATTTCAACTAAATCATCTTTGTTTATTTTATTTTCATTAGCTTTTTCTAATAACTCTTGTCTTTTATCCCTATTAAATATTTGTTTTATTTTTGTCCAAAGGTCTTCGCCTATTTTTTCAGATACCTTTTCAGCTGATTTTGTTAAATAAGGGGCTAAAACTGTAATTACTCCTGTTGCAATTAATTCTATATTCATTTCTTATTTAATTTATGTGATTATTAATGTTTGTATTTTTCAATTTTTACAAAAGTAGTATATACTTTGTTTTTAATTGAAAACTTCACAATTAAAAACCTTTTACAAAGTTAAACAAAATTTATTTTACTTTGCTAAATTTGTAATTCAAAAAATTACATTTATTAATAAAAAACACCTAACGAGATTTTCAAAAACCTGTTCAGGTCTTTTTTAATGTAAAAATTCCCTCTTGGAGAAGAGGGAAGGGAGATTGAAAAGACCTTTTATTTTTTTTATTATGTTTAAAATCAATCCTTTTCTAAGGGGGAATTATATGTATGTAGAGACACAACCCATTGCGTCTCTACTTGTTTGATTATCAGTGATTTGTTAGTTGCAGAGACATGCTATTAGCACGTCTTTATTCCCCCCTTACATCAAATTTTTCGGTAATGTTTTGGATGCCTTTTACGTCTTTAAATCGATAAACCGTGAAATTAAAATTTGATTCAAAACCACCGTCGCCGTGGATGACCGAACCGTTGGCGTAGGTGATGGTAACGGGCTTTAATGAGTAAATTTTTTTGGTGGAACTACGCAAAAATAACTCTTCCGAACGCAAAATACTGCCGTCGCTATTCGTTACCGTAACATTGCCCGATGCCTTGGCATCTTGCGTCTTCTCATAGTAGATTGCCGAGTCGGCTTTCACACTGCTTTCTACCTCAGAATCATCATTATACAAGTTTATTTTGCATCCTTGCGGAAAGGCTATAAACGACCGTTTTTCATCACTGTAACGATGCAAAATAGACGAAATCAACTGCATGTTTACATTGCCCAAAGTGGAATATTCCGACTTCAAACCATGCACCGTGAGCATAGGCAAATCCTTATCGGAATTGCTAAACGCATTTATCTCTTCCATCTTGTTGGAGCAACTCCAAGCCGTCAAAATCAACACCCAAAAAAGTGTTCCGATTATCTTATTTTTCATAAAAAAACATTTATTAAGTAAAAATTATATCAAAATTAACAGTTAAATAATATCTTTGTATTTTAGCAAATTTTGAAAAAACAAATATATTAAAAACAACAATTATAAAAAATAACCTTCATCAATAAAACACAAATTATAAAATGGACATATCAATTATCATAGCATTATTAAACGAAGAAAAATCGTTACCGGAACTGACTCAATGGATAGAAAAAGTAATGAACAAAGAAGGTTATACCTATGAAATAATATACATCGACGACGGTAGCACGGACGGCTCTTGGGAGGTAATTCAAAATTTAAGTCAAAAAAATTCAAACATCAAAGCCGTTAAATTTCAACGAAATTATGGGAAGTCGGCAGCCCTACATGTCGGATTTTCAAAGGCTAAGGGCAATGTAGTGTTCACGATGGATGCTGATTTACAGGACAGTCCGGATGAAATCCCCGAAATGTATGATATGGTAGCCAAGCAAAAATGGGATTTGGTTTCGGGTTGGAAGAAAAAACGACACGACCCTGTTTTTGCAAAAAATATTCCCAGCAAATTATTCAATTATGTGGTGCGAAAATCAAGCGGAATAAAACTGCACGATTTCAACTGCGGGCTGAAAGCCTATCGCAAAGAGGCTGCCAAAGCAATCGAGGTTTACGGCGACATGCACCGATTTATTCCGATACTCGTGAAAAAAGCCGGCTTCACAAGAATAACCGAAAAAGTCGTGCTACATCAACCACGCAAATACGGCAAATCAAAGTTCGGAATGAACCGCTTTATAAACGGCTTTCTCGACTTGCTGTCGGTCAATTTTATGACACGATTTTCGAAGCGACCAATGCACTTTTTTGGCAGTTTGGGGTCGTTAAGTTTTGGAATTGGATTTATAATTTTGAGCTATCTGTCGGTGGCAAAAATAATATTTCTGAAATACAGAATGACCGAGCGACCGCTGTTTTTCTTGGGACTTATCGCCATAATATTCGGCACGCAAATGTTTCTCACGGGCTTTCTGGCAGAACTTGTAACCCGAACCTCAACAGACAGAAATAATTACTTAATTGACACTCAAATAAATTTAAAAGACAATAGAGCCGATGTAAGTTAGTGATTACAAATTACTTTCGTCTTCGGTCTTCGGACTTATGCCTAAAAGTCAAGATTAAGCGAAAAGTAAAAAACGCGGTCGTGGACATAGTAATTATCAACACCCCAAGCCCAATCTAAGCGGATGAAATAGCCGAAGATTCTGCTTCGTAAACCAAAGCCGTAGCCAAGTAAAACGGGCGACCTGTTTTTTTCAATAACAACGGTAACGGGTCCCGATTTTACTTCCTCGGTGAGGTATTTATTTTTGCTGTCGTAAGGCGATTTGCCCGACCATGCTGCCCCTAAATCCATAAATCCCACCACTTGAAAAGTGTTCAAAAAATCCGAATTTAAAGGTCGATTTGCCAAATATCTTATAACCGGAAAACGTATCTCATTGTTCATTACGCAGAAGCTGTTTCCGTTTCTGGCATTCTGAATAAACCCACGCATATTTGTTGCAACTGCTTGATATACATAGTTTTCCTCACGGTTGATGTTTATGTTTTTGTCAAACATTTGCTTGTCGGGCGAAATAGAAAACCAGTTGTCCACGCCACCCAAATAATACAATAATTTGCTCTTGCCAAACGATGTGCCTGCCCCTATGCGAGAGGCAAAAATCAGCGTTCGGTGGATTTGTTTATAGAGCCGAAAATCGCCCCCGAGAGTCATGAAATTTGTGTAGCCTGAGAACGCCGACATGCCCTGTTTGCCAAACATTTCCTTGCCCACTTGCTGGTAAAATTCGCTGAAAATCTTCAACCGAATACCATCGTTTAGATTGATGCCCAAACTGCGAGTATTGTCAAAAATGTACTCTAATTTTATACCCGAAAATGCCTGATTTTGCACCGGCGATTTTAAAGTATTGTAGTCATTCGCCTGCCACAGACCCTTGTCGTGTCGAAAGCTGAAAGTCATGCGTGCCGACGACACTTGCGAGAACGGATATTTTAGGGCAAAAATGCCTTCGTTGGAAAATATTTTGAAGTGATGCCCCTGCCCGTAATCGTCGTAATAGGTTTGCACTTGCGTCTGACGATGATACACATATTGCTTGTCCCAACGCCCTTTTAAGTCCTCAAAACTAAGGAGATACTCATAGCTGTCTAAATTACCGCCTATGCGAAAACCACCGCTTATTCGGTAATCTTCGAGTAGGTCATACGCCCCAACTTTGCTGAAAATATTTATCCCCGGATTGAAATAATAGGCACTTCCCGTGAAGATTTGATACGAATTATTAAGCAATCCGAAATCAACTTGCTGGACGAGCCGATTGGTGTAAAAATTGATTTTGTAGTTACGCGTATCAATAAATTTATCGGAATTTTTTTTGTTGCTGAATAACGAATCGGCTATCGGGTAGATGTCGTAATACAGTGATTTCTTGTTTATTTCAAACACATAATTATCAATATCAATGAGAGTGCTGTCGGGGTGTTTCAGGTTTTTGGGAGGATTTTTTCGCAGTCTTTCTATGCGTTCCTGTTGCAGTTTTTTTGCTTTTTGCTTGGCAAAATCTATGCTGTCGATAGTCCTATATTTATCGTGAGCTTTCTTCAAAAAACTACTTTCAAAAGGCTGGTTGAAAGTCTCGTTCAGGTTTAAATTATGTTTGAAAATGCGGTATCTTTTGTCCTTCAACATCAAATCATTTGCGGTGTTGTCGGCTTTTGAAAAACTGTGTTCTATGATGTTGTTTTGGAAATTGCTAACAGGTTTTTGCATCGAAAAATATCGATAATGAATGGCGGTGTCCACACTGCTTATACTGCTGTCGTACTGTGCAATATAGCGATTTTTTATGCCTGTTTTGTCTGAAAGCAAAAGCAGTTTATCTTTTGAAAAATCTTGTGGCAAGCACTCATTTGCATAGGGCGTATTTGTTATTCTGATTAATTTGTCAGAGCGTTTTTTGTAGTTGTATTCAAACAAATCGAAGCAGTGAGCCATCTCGTTTGAAGAGTTTAGCAGGGTGTCTTTTCGGTTGGAGGCAAATACTATTTTTGTTGAATTTTCGGTAAAAATCGGAGTGATGTCATCGGGCAAATCATTGGTTATTTGAATGTGGCTGTTGGCAGGGATTATGTATACATATATGTCTGATTGTCCGTTCTTTACGCCTGAAAGTACAAACGAGTATCCGTCTTTTGCATAACTGAACGACAGGACTTTATCGAAATAGGGTAGGCGTTTTTTTGAAATTTTGTCAGTCTCAACATTGTATTCGTAGAAGTATAAATAGCCGTATTCTTCCACTATAAAAGCTAGTTTTTTGCCCGACGGATGCCATGCCGTAACGGGTTGTGAGTAGTCGGTTATTTGCTCCAAGGCATGCCCGTGTCGCCGGATTACTTTGGTCTTTTTGTCGGTTTGGATACATATTTTGTAGCGTCCTTTTTTGTGTTTTATATAGCTTATGTACGGCTTGTTAGGGGCTGTTTTTACATCACGCCAAAGTCGATTTTTTCGGCTTTTGGCAAGCTCATTTGTCTTGTCGATGGTGATTTTACCGTCGGGAATTTTTAGTTTTTTCTTGTAATATTCTTTCCATTCATTGCTGAGTTCGCCGGTTGATACGCCCAGCAAACTTCTGAAACTCGACTCGGGATTTTTGCTTATTCGGGTGATATATATAAGGTTGGGGATAATCAGTTTGCCGTATACATCGCCAATGAAATACCAAAAAGAATAGCCCGCCATGGTGGCATCATCGCCAATCAGGTGGTTTATGTTTTTGTATTTTCCGCTTTCAAAACCGTCGCGAATTATGTTTTCTTTGTCGCTGCTCCAATCTTGCGAGAGGTACATTATCAAGCCATTGACATACCAATCGGGCAGGCTGATGAGGGCGGAATTTGTGAGGCGTTGTCGGAAACTTCCGCTGTATATCATCTCGTTAATCAGCATTTTATAAATTCCGCTTCGTATTTCTTGGCGAAGTTGCGACTGTGCTTTGTCGAAAAATACTAATATCTTGTTGTCGATTATTTTTGTGCTTCCGCCGATGTTTGAGTTTTCATTTTGCGAGTCGAAACCGATGTTACTGCCTCTGAAATCGGCGAGTTTTTTGTATACTACAAATATCATTCTTTTGCGAAATCCGTAGTCAAAAAAATCTTCGGCATTTCGGATTTCTTGCTTTGCTATTTCGGCAATTCGCTTGCTCATATCCTCTTCGCCGGCGTAGAAATATATGTCAAAATCTTTGTAGCGATAAAATTTGAAAACGCGTTTTTTGTATTGCACTCTGTTTTTTCCGAAAGTCATTTGATGCCCGTTGTAAAATTGTGCGTCAGACAGTTTTGCGGAAATTATGATGAATAAGAATAAAAGGGCTGTTTTTAATGTTATATTTTTTTTCAAAGCGAAGTGATTTTAACTTTTTTTAGAACTTGTAAATTTGGTTGTTGTTGCAAATTAATGGTTTACAAATTGAGCGAAATCTTAATGCAAGCTCTTGGCAAAGGTATAATAAAAACAGAAATAGCAAAACTTAGGAGTATGACAAAATGGCATTGAATTTTTGTTTTTTCGTAACGTTTTGTGCATAAAATTGTGGCGTAACTTTGAAAAATTAATTTCGCAATTACGCCACTTTTATCTGAAACATTTAAAACTATTTTATTACTGAAACTCTTTTAGTAACAATTTTATTGTTTGCATCTTGAATTTTTATTATGTATTGTCCTGTTGCGAAGTCAGATACGTTTATTTGCATCATGTCATCGTTGGAGGTTGTGCTGTATATCAACTGTCCTAACATGCTGTATACTTGTATTTTAGCTTTTTTGCTGTTAGTTATTGTTATAAAATCACGACTTATGGTGGGGTATACATTTATTTCATTTTCTTTAACCATACCCACTCCGCTTGCCGAACCGAATAATTTGGCTTGTGTTGAGTTGAAAAGCACTTTGTTTAAGAAGCCTTTATAGCTTTTGCCAAGCATGGCAACGACGTATAAATCGTCTTTTTTCCATTTACTGCTGAGTTGGAATTTATACTCTTTTGTTACTGTTTCATCAACCGGTAGAGGTAGCTCTTTTATTTTGTCGCCATAGATTTTTGATACTACTTTTCGAGATGTAAATCTGTGATAGTAAGGATGGTGGTCTGTACCGGCTTGGTTATTCTCAACTATGTTATCTTCTGTAACCCAGAGACTTATAGCAACTTGACCTAATGCTTCATCAATCAATTTTTTTACTTCCACGTTTAGTGATACTTCGTTTGTTGCTTCGTTGTAATTGATGTTTTTTATTGCTATTTTTACAACTGCCGGCGTTTTTAATCTTTCTTCTAAGCGAGGTCTTAAAACAGATTCTCCATCATTAAAAGGAGGACCATGGGTATCAATTTTCCTTTTATTTGCGTTAAAATCAAATCTGTCTAACATTCCGGCAGGGGCAAATGTGCCGGATTGGTTGTAGAAACTTGCCATTTGGCTGTGTGGAGTAATAGTCAAAAAGTCAGCGTAATAACCGCCGTGATGTACCATTAACAGCACTCTGTTGTTGGTTGCTATTGTTTGGTTGATGTATTTCATTACACGTGGACAGTTGGGGCATTTTTCTGAAGTGAAGTGTTCTAAAAGTACGGTTCTGTCGGTGTATTTTTCAAATACTTTAAATTCTTCTTCTATGGTGTCGGAAGTTATTGTAGTGCCGTTTGCTTTTGAGAGAAAGAATTTGATTTTGTGGTTGCCTTTTTCCGATATTTTTATGGGTGTGGGAAGTTTTAATCTGTTTTCAAAGGTTGCTGACATTATATTCAAATCATTAAAACTTTGAAATTCAGGTTCTTTATCATCAATAATATAACCAACTTCAATGTTTTTGATGGCATCTGTTCCTTTGTTTAGGATATTTATTCTTACGGGTATATCTACGTTTTTGAATTTATATTCCGGGCATGAGACATTTGCCAAGTAGGGGCTGAGTTTGGGCAGTTCGCCAACTTTCACATTATCCAAAGCCAAAAATCCGCATTCTTTTTTTATGTTGTCGGAATGTTCTCGGAATGCTATGTAGATTTCTTTGCCGTTGTATGCGGATAAATCTATGGTTTCTGTACTCCATTCGCTTTGATTTTCTTTGTATTCCTTTTTAAATAATGTGTCTTTGAAACTTTCCTTTTCATTATCGGTTGTTGATACTAATACTTCAAAATAATTTTTCAAAATAGTTCTGTGAATTATGTTGAATGATAAATTTGTTCCTGTTTTCACACTCACTTTTGGGGTAACGATGTATTCGTCGGTTGGGGTTGCCTCATTCATTGAGTTTGCACCCGATGAAAACCATGTTGTGAAAATGTATTTAAGACCGTTATCAAACTCGTCGGCTATTTTTTCTTCAATAAGTATGTTTTTGTACTTAATCATTTTTTTATTGTAATCGAAATTTTGCCAACCGTCGCCTCCAAGCGGATTTATTAGTTTCCAGCCTTTGGGAGGCATGTTGCTTGCCTCGAAACTTTCATAGATATAGTTTCGAGCCTCTTTTGTATCGCTGTTTTTTTGGGCAAAAGATGTTAGGAATACTAAAAATCCTAATGTCATTGTTAAAAATGTTTTTTTCATGTTGTCCTTTTTAAAATTAATATATTTGTTTAAAAAATTTTAGAATTAATCTAATTTCATCGCTAAATTTGAAATTTCATATTTAGGTGATATGTTGTTGTACAATATATTATACACTGATTTACAGATAGGTATGTCTATATTGTATTTCTTGTTTATTTCGTGTATACCCTTCACGGCATAGTAGCCCTCAGCCACCATATTCATTTCCATCTGGGCTGATGTTACGGAATAACCTTTGCCAATCATATTGCCAAAAGTGCGGTTTCGGCTAAAAGTGGAGTATGCCGTAACGAGCAAGTCGCCCAAATACACCGACCTTTTTATGTCGCGTGCCAGTGGATGCACCTCGTCCAAAAATCGGTTGATTTCCCTTATGGCATTGGATACCAATACGGCTTGAAAGTTGTCGCCATAACCCAATCCATGTGCTATGCCCGAGGCTATTGCCATTATGTTTTTCATTATGGTGGAGTATTCTGCTCCAAAGATGTCGTTGGAAATGCCGGTTTTTACATAGGGTGGGGCGAAGTAGCCGGCAAGCAATTCGGCTTTTTGAAAATCGTTTGCCGAGGCGGTGAGATAGGTTAATTTTTCAAGTGCAATTTCTTCGGCGTGGCTGGGTCCCGATATTATGCCGAGCTGATTATCTTCCACAGAGAATTTTTGTTTCACAAACTCCAAGGGCGATGTGTATAATTCCGGCACAATTCCCTTAACTGCCGATATTACAAATTTGTTTTCGAGAGCATCTTCGGGTAACTTGCCCAAGCTGACCGGTATATAGGCACTTGGAATTACTATTATAATTGTGTTGCAATCTTTAATGGTTTGCTCTATCGAATTGTTTAGATTTAGTTGCTCCAATGGCAGCAAAACGCCTCGAAGATATTTAGGATTTTTGCGTTTTCGTTTTATATATTTCAAATCTTCCTCTAAGCGTATCCACCAATTTACATTCAGATTGTTGTCTGTTAATATTTTTACAATGGCGGTAGCCCAGCTACCATCGCCAAGAACGGCTATGTTGTTGTTCATAAATAATTATTTTAATAAATAAGAAGCTCACTTAAAAATTTGTGAGCTTCTTGTTTTTTTGCGTAAAGGTACACTATTTAATTTTTTTTGCCAAATAAGCACCTAAAAAGTAACTTGATGCTATTATTGCCGGCCATAATAAAAGTGTGATTATTTGATGTGTATACATGATATTTGTTTTTTAGTAAGTATGACTGTCTTCTGAAATTTCTTCTTCAGTAAGTTTTGTTTTGTTCATTGATGTCCATAGATACCAAATGTAGGCTAATACAAAAGGTACTAATATTGAAACGTAGCTCATTGTTTTAAGAGTGAAGATACTCGATGAGCTGTTGGCAAGTGTCAGCGAGCTTTGCAAATCCGATACAGATGGGTAGTAAGCTGTATTGTTGTAACCTGCGATGAGGAATAACATAAGCACTGCCAGTACCGTACCTACGCCTGTGAAGGCTATGCCGTTGTTTGATTTTTTGAACAATGATAATGCAATACCTGCAAGCACGCCCACTACTCCGAGTAAGAATACTACAAGTATGATGGGTTGTTCAATGAAGTTGAATAGATATTTGTATTTCATTTTTGATACTATGCCTGTTTCGGGGTCTACTGCAAAACCATCTGATATTAAAAGCATTACTAACCAAAATAGGAAGGTTACCAGGAATGCAATAGTGCAAAGCATAAGGTTTTTGCGAGAGCGTTCTATGATGGCATTGCTTTCGATATTTTTTTGAATGTATAAGTTACCAAGTATGCGTGATAGTGCAAAAATTGCCAAACCGAGAGCTATGTTTCTTATGAAAGCAAAATTTTCTACTGTCCATAGAGCTTCCAAACCGTGGTAAGGAGTGTCCCAGCTTGATATTATATTTCCGCCTGCGATGTTGGTAAGTCTCATTTTGTCTATCGAGAAGTTACCGCCTGTGAAAAGTGTTGAAACAATCGCACCTAATAGTATTGTGCCTAAAACTCCATTGATTACAAGTAATGTTTCATAGAATTTTGCTCCGTAAACATTGCCTTTTTTGCGTCGGTATTCGTAAGATACGGCTTGTATTATGAATACGAATAATAGCAGTATCCATACCCAATAAGCACCGCCGAAGCTGGTGGAGTAGAATAGGGGGAATGATGCAAAAAATGCACCGCCGAATGTTACTAATGTAGTAAAAGTCAGTTCCCATTTTCTGCCTATTGTGTTTATTATAAGGTTGCGTTCGCTTTCAGTTTTTCCAAGTTTGTATATCAGGGTTTGTCCTCCTTGTACGAATAGGAGAAAAACTAAGATGGCTGCTAAGGTTGATACGATAAACCACCAATAATGTTGTAAAAGTTCATAAGTTGTTAATGATTCAAACATGATTTTTCCTCCTTTTTTATTTGTTATTATCTGAATTGCCGGTAAATTCTACCTTTGAATTTTTAATAGTCTTAAACATAATTGTCAATTCTGCTATAAGCAATGTTGTGAATATTGCAAGGAACATTACAAAGGTAACCATAACTGCCGATGAGTCGATGCGTGATACGGCTGCTATGTTTGGCAGTAAATCTTGTATCAGCCATGGTTGGCGACCTACTTCGGCTACTATCCAACCTGCTTGACTTGCAAGATAACCTAATGGTACAAAGAGTATTGCTATTTTAAGTATCCATTTGTAATCCTGTATTTTGTCTTTTACTACAAGGAAAATGAACAGTGCAAATATTGCTATAAATGCTCCGCCCAATGCTACCATTATGTGGAATGCGTAGAAACTTAATTTCACGTTTGGTATTAGTTCTGTTTCGCTTCTTCCGTAGTAGTAGCCATATCCGAAGTATTGCCAATTTTCGTTAATTATTGCTAATTGTTTGTTGGCTTCGTCGGTATTTTTTGCGTCTTTGGCTTTTTTGTAGTTTGCCAAAGCGTCGATGGCTTTTTTACCTTTTGCTATTTTTTCTTTTGCCGACGGAATATTGTATTTTTCGTTACCATTTATAAGGTCTTTTATTCCGGGAACGAATGCATCCATTTTGCCAAATGCAAGGAATGAAAGTGCTGAGGGCAATTCTATTCTCATGCCTACTTCGTATGGATTTTCGGCGTTGAAGTCGTCATTTTTAAGGTATCCTACGGCTACGATAGGACAGTTGGTTTTGCCTTCGTAAAGTCCTTCCATGGCGGCAAGTTTCATGGGTTGATATTTTGCCACGTCTTTGGCACTTGTGTCGCCTGTGTAGATGGTAAATAGTATTGAGATTATCCCAAATGCTGATGCTACGGCAATGCTTCGTTTTGCCATAATGATGTTGCGGTTTTTCAAAAGATACCATGCGCTTACGCCTATCACAAATAGTGATGCTAATGTGTAGGATGATGATAGGGTGTGCAAGAATTTGTCTGTTGCTGAGCTTGAAAGTGCTACATCAAAGAAGTTTGTCATTTCGTTGCGAACGGTGTCGGGGTTGAATCTTGTGCCTTGCGGATTTTGCATCCAAGCATTTGCTACAAGTATCCAAAGGGCTGAAAGGTTTGAGCCTACTGCTACAAGCCATGTAGATATAAGGTGTACTTTTTTGCTAACCTTATTCCAGCCGAAGAACATTACTGCCAAAAAGGCTGATTCCATAAAGAATGCCATGATGCCTTCGATGGCGAGGGGGGCACCGAATATGTCGCCTACAAACCATGAGTAGTTCGACCAGTTTGTGCCAAATTCAAATTCCAAGATAATGCCTGTTGCTACGCCAATGGCAAAGTTAATACCGAATAGAGTCATCCAGAAGCGGGTGATTTTTTTCCATTCTTCATTTCCTGTTTTTACATAAATGGTCTCGAAGAAAGCTACTAAAAATGATAAACCTAATGTAAGTGGTACGAATATCCAGTGGTACATTGCGGTTAATGCAAATTGAGCTCTAGACCAATCGACTAATAATAAATCAACGTTGTTCATTTGCTTTTGTTTTAATTAACTGTTGGTGAATGTATGTGCTTTTTTCTTTTTCGGTATCAAATCTGGAATTGAGGTAGTTGGGGAAGAAGAATATTTTTAGAACTAAGAACATTATGGCTAATTTTATTATTATTATTATCCATAGGTTGCGTCCTGTTTTGCCCATGTTTCTAAATCCTTCGTAGTAGAAGTTAAATACTTGTTTTATTATTTTCTTCATATCGGTAAAGGTAGGGTAAACTTTTTTTTTTTACAAGTTTTGATTTTGTGCTATTGTTTGCGTGTCTTTGTAGAGTGTTTATTTTTAGGGGAATAGGGCTTTGTTTAAAATGCGTCTAAATAAGAAGACTTTTTGGTATTTTATAAAATTGCATA
>PDWI01003217.1_pt1 | contig 23260 bp, 21 predicted proteins | sample 1430891 | NCBI WGS metagenome assembly PDWI01 (sample SAMN01162508, study PRJNA174530) | Oral metagenome, whole genome shotgun sequencing project. | biome: Marine environment; feature: Marine mammal; material: Swab sample of the gingival sulcus; isolation source: swab sample of gingival sulcus... | reverse complement strand
CCGCAGTGGCCGCACAGCCGGTACCGGTAACCCTGGGCATCAGCGGATGGCCGTTTTCCACCCTGACCATCCGTTTGCCGTCCGTTACCAGATCGACCGCACCAGTGATGACCAGCGTAGTACCAAGCTCTTCGGCCAGGCTAGCCGCCGCCTCTGCCGCCTGCTCAACCCCGTGTACGGCATCCACGCCTCGGGTTTTGGCCTGATCATCAGCTAAGGAGAGAATCTCGGAACTATTGCCCCTAATGATTTTTACGGAAGTCTCCTCAATAATCCTTTTGGCCGAGGCAGTGCGTAATGTGGTCGCTCCGGCACCTACCGGATCCAGAATCACCGGTTTGCCAAGCTCTGCACATTTCTGTCCGGCCCTGATCATCGATTCCACCCAGGAATCCGACAGGGTACCGAGGTTAAGCACCAGCGAACCGGCAAAGGCGGCCATCTCCTCAACCTCGTTTTCGGCATGGGCCATCACTGGCGAGGCTCCGGCGGCCAGCAGGATATTGGCGGTAAAATTCATCACCACGAAATTGGTGATATTATGTACCAATGGGTTGGCTTGACGTAATTTTTCAAGATTTTCGGCGATATAAGCTGGATTTGCCATAAAGTCCTCCTGTTGATATGAAAAATAAGCAGGCACAGTACGGCGAACCACAACACTATGGCAGGGATAATTGCAATTCCTACGCTGGTACAAACCAGATCAGGTTCAAAGGGTATTTCTCAGGCACCGTGCCACCCCTATGCAGGCCCTTGTAATAAATGATACTCCCCAATCTGTCAAGACGAATATAAATGGTAAAATTGCATTATCTGGAGTAGAAGAAAGCAAAAATATAGGAGAAAAACATGCAATATCAACTGGAAATAACCGGATCTGCGGCCACCATCGGCTATCTGGCCTGCAGTCCGGCAGAAAAAGTCAGCTTTGAACAGGCCCTGCAATATCTGGACAAATGCCCGATGGATGACTTTATGCACCGCCATCTGCTGCGGCAAATGCTTGGCAAATCTGCAAATGAAATAAAGCTGCTGGCGGCAGTATTTGCGGATTCTAAGGTGATGTCTTCGTTGCTGGCCGAAACAGTAATTCAAAGGCCGGAATTAACTGAATTTATGCCGGAGAAATTACCATGCAGGGCATCTTCACTGGTTAATCTGCGGCAGGAAAAATTTACGGATATGGCCCTGCATCGGGCCTGGAGCAAGATTTTTTCGGATAATCTTCTTGAACATCGCCCCCTGCCGGAACTTGAGCAGGCCCCGCCACTGCCATACTCTAAGCAGGAAATCGAACAGGCAGGGCAAGGATTCATTCCAGTAAGTAAATCTGCCGCCGCAGATTTCTCTGAAAACACCGTCCAGGAGCCGCCCCTGCAAGAGGTGATTCAAAGGGCGGAAACTGCTCTGGAAGCCGCAGGGGTAAATCTCGACCGGCAAATGCTCCATCAATCTTCTCTCTCTCCGGTGGGATTGGTACGCGGCTGGCAGGCAGAGATTGCGGTACAAAACGGCCATCTTGATTACCGGCTTAAAGGCAATCAGAACTCCTTTGGCCGGGGACTGGATTTTGATACCGCCCAAACCGGCCTGCTGATGGAGATCTGCGAGCGCTTTTCCAGCCTGGCAAGTTTTGAGACGGAAGGTGCCTTGGGCTATGCAAAGCCGCTGCCGCTGATCAGGTCAAGCTATTCAAGGCTGGAAGAAGATGCCCTTGATCCGGCCTGTCTGCCGCTGGAAGTGCCGGTTGATAGAAATGAAATCCTGCATTGGCTGCCTGGTAGCTGTCCTGACGGCTCCAGAATGCTGGTGCCGGCCCAGTTTGTTTTTCTTTTTGCCAATCTGGATGAACCGTGCCTGTGCAGCGGCCTTGGCTCCACCGGTCTTGGTGCCGGACTGGATATGAATCGGGCCAGACTAACTGCCCTGCTGGAAGTAATAGAGCGTGATGCCGAAAGTACCTTTCCCCACCATCCGGCCAGATGTTTTTGCATCAGATCAGATGATGAAGCCATAGCCGCCCTGCTGAACGAGTATGCCAAACGGGGCATTGAGGTATTTTTTGAAGATATTAGCTCGGAACTTGGCCTGCCCTGTTACCGCAGCTTTGTCGTGGGACCGGAGGGGCAGGTAACCAAAGGGGCATCTGCCGATATGAATGGGGCAAAGGCCTGCCTTTCGGCCATGCTGGAGGTGCCGTACCCGTATCCGTGGGGGCCGCCGAGCCGTCCGGCTCCAAAAGGTCTGCCAGTACGTACCCTGGAAGATTTGCCTGACTATTCCACCGCCAGTATGGCAGGAGATCTCGCCATTCTGGAACAGGCCCTTACTGCCAGCGGCAAAACTCCGGTTTACGTCAATCTTACCCGAGCTGATATGAATATCCCGGTATGCCGGGCCATTATTCCGGACCTTGAGCTGATGGCCGATTTTGACCAGAACTCAAGGCTTTCGCCCCGCCTTTTTCGTAACCTGCTGCTTAAACAATAAAGGAAAAGCAGCGGGCTTTTTTATCCCGCAAATCTTGACACCAAAAATGCTGCTGCTTATTGTCTGCCGGAATTTTGGAACGATGTTTTTGACGGAGAAACTGCCATGTCTGCTCAAAAAAACTGGCTGCGTAGGGTCTGGTCAGGGGACGGTGCGGCCAATAAGAACTGGTTGATTGTATTATTGCTGTTGCTGGTTATTCTGCTAAGCGGCCGCTTGGCCTTTCTTGAGTATTATGAACTGTTGCCCGAAAAGGCATATCAGCAAGTCTTGGCCGCTGATAATCTGCATGATTACAATGAATTTATAAGCAAATATTCCGGCACCATATATGACCGAGATGCAAGGTACTACCGCGACCGAAAAGTATTTTATGATGCTAAAAAGGCAGGCACCTTTGAAGCATATCAGGACTTTCTGGATAAGTACCCAAACAGTGAATGGTATGATACGGTCAGGCATTACCGGGATAAATATGTTTTTGATGCGGCCAGAAAAATTAATACTTTTGAGGTCTATCAAGACTTTATGGATAAGCATCCCCAAAGCGACTGGTATGACAAGGCAAGGTATTACCGTGATTACGAGGTGCTTAAGCTGGCTAAATCCCGCCGCAGTCTGATTGCTATCCTGTGGTTTATGGATAACTATCCCAAAAGTGCCTGGCTGGACAATGCAAACTTTTATCTAAAGCGTCAGTTTGGCTTTGAGGATGTAACCGCGGCCAAGATGCACTTATCAGCGGAAATATTGTGGCGGCTTGATGCTGCCTGCCGGGCAGTTATTGCTCCGATCAGGCCAAATTAGTTATATTATTGTAATTACAATAAATAGATGGAGGAAAAAGTGGATAACGAAAATCAGCAGGAACAGGTTCAGGAAGAGCAGGCCGAGGAGATGCCGCAAGCAGGGTCAGAGGAGGCTGCCGAGGAAAAAAGTCTGGAGGTTCAGCTTGAGGAAGCTCTGGCAGAAGCGGCCGAACTGAAGGACAAGATGTTAAGGATCGCCGCCGACTTTGAAAATACCAAAAAAAGGATGGAGAAGGAAAGGCTTGCCGCCCTTAAATATGCCGGAGAAAACATCTTTCGTGAAATCCTGCCGTCCATCGACAACCTTGACCGGGCCCTTGAGCAGAGCGGCGGCGGGGCTGCAGATGCCGAACAAAGATTCACTGCCCTGATGGAAGGCGTGGCCCTGATTAAAAAGAATCTACTTACCACCCTGGAAAAGTTTGAAGTAAAGCCCTTTGATTCGGTTGGCGAGGCCTTTGACCCAAACAGGCAGGAGGCACTAACCATGGAGCCTAACGATGAAATTCCTGCCAATCATGTGCTGACCGAATATGAAAAAGGCTATTTTTATAAAGACCGCCTGCTTCGGGCAGCCAAGGTGGTTGTTTCATCGGGCAGGGCTGAGTAATCCGGGGCGAAAAATTTGCCCGCCATGCTTGACAAATATATGAGAATGACAACTTTAAGTGCAGTCGAAACAGGTGTTTTTATTAAAACCGGAATTTCCTGAGCGGGGCAGACCGTTTGGGGTATAAGGAGATAAGAAAGATGAGCAAAATTATTGGAATAGACCTTGGTACCACCAACTCTTGCGTGGCGGTCATGGAAGGCGGGGAGCCGAAGGTAATTGCCAATGTGGAGGGCAATAGAACCACGCCGTCCGTGGTGGCTTTTACTGACAATGGAGAGCGTCTGATCGGGCAGGTTGCCAAGCGTCAGGCGGTAACCAATCCTGAGCGGACCTTATATGCAATCAAACGGCTTATAGGCCGCAAGTTTACCGATGCAGAGGTAAAAAAATCCATCGAGGTCAGCCCGTTCAAGATTGTTGAGGGAACCAGCGGCAGCGTGTCGGTGGAGGTTGAGGGCAAGGTATATCGGCCTGCTGAAATTTCGGCCATGGTACTGACCAAAATGAAGCAGACTGCCGAGGAATATCTGGGCGAGGAGGTAACCGAAGCCGTAGTTACCGTGCCTGCCTATTTCAACGATTCCCAGCGTCAGGCCACCAAGGATGCCGGCAAGATTGCCGGTCTTAATGTCCAGCGGATTATCAACGAACCGACTGCGGCCTCTCTTGCTTATGGGCTTGACAAGAAGAATGAGGAAAAAATTGCGGTGTTCGACCTTGGCGGCGGCACCTTTGACGTTTCCATCCTTGAGATTGGTGACGGCGTGTTTGAGGTGAAATCCACCAACGGCGACACCTTCCTGGGCGGTGAAGATTTTGATATGAGAATCGTCAACTGGCTGGCCGATGAATTTAAGCGTGAGCAGGGTATTGATCTTAGAAACGACAAGATGGCCCTGCAGCGTCTGAAAGAGGAAGGTGAAAAGGCCAAGATGGAGCTTTCCACCACCAAGGAAACCGAGATAAATCTGCCGTTTATCACCGCAGATGCTTCCGGCCCCAAGCACCTTAACATCAAACTTAGCCGGGCAAAATTTGAAAGTCTGGTGGAAGATCTGATTGAGAGAACGGTCAGACCATGCACCGTGGCCTTAAAGGATGCCGGTCTTAGTGCCAGCGATATTAACGAGGTTATTCTGGTCGGCGGTATGAGCCGGATGCCCAAGGTGCAGGAAAAGGTTGCCGAGATATTCGGCAAGGAGCCGCATAAGGGCGTAAACCCCGATGAGGTGGTGGCCATTGGTGCGGCCATTCAGGGCGGCGTGCTTCAGGGCGATGTAAAAGACGTGCTGCTGCTTGATGTTACGCCTCTTTCCCTTGGTATCGAGACCCTTGGCGGCGTAACCACCAAGCTAATCGAAAAAAATACCACCGTGCCGACCAAGAAGAGCCAGGTATTTTCTACGGCGGCGGATAATCAGCCGGCGGTGTCCATTCATGTGCTTCAGGGTGAGCGTGAAATGGCACAGGATAACAAGACTATCGGCCGCTTTGAGCTTACCGATATTCCGCCCGCACCAAGGGGAGTGCCGCAGATTGAGGTGGCCTTTGACCTTGATGCCAATGGTATCCTGAATGTTTCTGCCAAGGATATGGGAACCGGCAAGGAGCAATCCATCAAGATTACCGCTTCGTCTGGTCTGACTGAGGAAGAAATAGAGAGGATGACCAAGGATGCCGAGCTTCATGCAGAAGAGGATAAGAAACGCAAAGAGGCCGCCGAAACCAGAAATCAGGCCGATGCTCTTATTCACGCTACTGAAAAATCCCTGAAAGATCTTGGTGATAAGGTTGATGCGGAAACCAAAACCAAGGTTGAAAAGGAAATTGAGAATTTGAAAAAGACCCTGGAAGGCGATGATATTGCGGCCATCAAGTCTGCTTCCGAGGCACTTACCAACGCCTCACATAAACTTGCCGAGATGATGTACGCAAATGCTGCCGGCAGTGATCCCGGTGCAGCAGCCGGTGGAGCAAACGCTTCTGATGGCGCTGCCGGAGGAAAAGGGGGCGATGATGACGATGTGGTAGATGCCGATTATGAGGAAGTAAAGTAAACCTATCGGGTATCGGTTCGTCTTTGGGGAGGATGGAAATGATTCCATTCTCCCCTTTTTGTTTTGGGTTAAATCACGGCCTTGGTTAATTTTTTATAAACAGTATTGAACTATGAGAATATTATCTGGTATCCAGCCTTCTGGAAAATTACATATTGGCAATTATTTCGGCATGATGCAGACCATGATTTCACAGATGGAGACGGCAGAACTCTATGTGTTTATAGTTGATCTCCATGCCCTGACCACGGTGCAGGATCGGGAGCGTCTGGCCGGCGGCACCCTGGAGGCGGCGGCGGATTTTCTCGCCCTTGGTCTCGACCCGGATAAATGTATATTCTGGGTGCAGTCTGATGTACCGGAAGTATGCGAGCTTACCTGGATTTTGTCCACGCTTACCCCGATGGGGCTGATGGAGCGGTGCCATTCCTACAAGGATAAGGTGGCTAAAGGGATTACGGCCAGCCACGGTCTGTTTTCCTATCCGATTTTAATGGCGGCGGATATTCTGCTTTATCAGGCCGATAGAGTCCCAGTTGGTAAGGATCAGAAGCAGCATCTTGAGGTGGCAAGGGATATTGCCCAAAAGTTCAACCACGAATTTGGCGAAACCTTTATCTTGCCGGAACCTGCCATCAGCGAAAAAACGGCGGTTATTCCGGGGCTGGACGGCCAGAAGATGTCAAAATCGTACAATAATACCATTCCCATCTTTATGGAAGGAAAGGAGCTTAAAAAACGGGTGATGTCCATAGAAACCGATGCCACGCCGGTTGAAGACCCAAAAGACCCTGATAATTGCAATTTATATAATATTATCAGACATTTTTCTGATCCAGAAAGGCTGGCCGAAATACGGGAGCTTTATACCGGCGGCGGTGCGGCTTACGGTCATCTTAAACTTGAGCTTCTTGATATGATCAACGATAAATTCTCTGCCGCCAGAGCCAAAAAAAAGGAATTTATGAATGATCCTGAAATGGTGCGGCAAATTTTGAAAAAAGGGGCGGACAAGGCCAGGGAAAAGGCGGCTGTTACCCTTGATCAGGTGAGAGACCGGGTTGGCTTAAGGTACTAATGCTTATCCAAGCACCTCAAAGACTAACTTTTTTAGCTGGTTATCCCCCAATCTGGATGGCAAAGAACCATATTTTTCGACAAATACCCAGATTTGGCGAAACAAACTTGACAAGCAAATAACAAAAGAAATATATGTTCCGTGTTGGTTGAGGCGAAACATTTGTAAGCATAAACATTTTTCAGGAGATACAAATGCAAGACAAGCAGAATACGAACATGGTCAGAAATATTGCAATCATCGGGCATGGTAATTGTGGGAAAACTTCATTGGCAGAGGCCATGCTGTATACTGCTGGAAAGACAACCAGGCTGGGCAAGGTCGATGACGGCAGTTCGGTGCTTGATTATGACGAGGAGGAGATCAAACGTAATATTTCCATCAATTCATCATTTTATAATTATTCCTGGAAAAAACATGAAGTTCATCTGATTGATACCCCCGGCGATGATAACTTTATCAACGAAACGGTGTTTGCCACCCAGATATGCGATAGTGCCGTATTTACCATTGGGGCGGCTCTTGGCGTCCGGGGGCAGACCATAAAATTTGCTGATATGGTTGAAAAAAATAAGCTACCCTGCCTGATTGTGGTCAATAAGATGGATCGGGAAAGAGCCGATTTTCAAAAAACCGTGGCCGACATCAAGGAGCAGCTGCCGCTCAAGCCGGTGGTGGTTCATCTGCCCATTGGTGCCGAGGATGATTTCAGGGGATTTATTGATGTGATTACTGAAAAGGCCTATCTCTTTGAGGGCGATAAGGGCGGCTTTAAGGAAGCTGACATTCCCGGCGAGCTGGCAGATGAGCTTGCATCCCACCGGGAGCAGTTGATGGAAAGCGTGGCCGAAACAGATGACGAGCTGCTGGAGAAATTTTTCGAGGAAGAGGAGATTAGCACTGAAGAATGTCTGGCAGCAATCAAAAATGCGGTAGCCAGAGGGGAGATTGCCCCGGTATCTGTTTGTTCTGCCGTCAAGAATCTTGGCACCCAGGCGGTGATGGATTTGATAAATCAGGTGCTGCCCTCGCCGCTGGACAAGCAGGCCATATCCGGCACCACTGTTGACGGCAAGGATGCGGTTGAACGGAAACCGGAACCGGACGAGCCGTTTTCAGCCCTGGTATTTAAGACCATGGCCGACCCTTATGCCGGCAGACTTACCATTTTCAGGATTTTTTCGGGAACCCTTACCGGCGACAGCTTTTATAACTCCAGCAAGGAGACCGTAGAGCGTTTTGGTCAGCTTTATCTGCTGGAAGGCAAGGAGCAAAAACCGGTTGATGAGGCCGGGCCGGGTATGATTGTGGCGGTTGCCAAGCTAAAGGAAACCTCAACCGGCGACACCTTATGCGATCAGGCAGATCCCATTCTGATTGAGCCGCCTGTGTCTATGGAGCCGGTTATATCCTATGCAGTTGGCGCCAAAAAGGGAGATGAGGAAAAGCTATTTGGCTCCATTACCAAAATGCTGGAGGAGGACTTAACCCTGCGTCTGGTCAGACAGCCCCAAACCAGGGAAGTCTTGATTTCCGGGGTCGGCAAGGTGCATCTGGAGGTGGTCGGCTCTAAGATTAAGCGCAAATTCGGCGTGGAAATGGAGCTTTCCATACCCAAAATTCCGTATATGGAAACCATCCGCGGTTCGGCCAAGGTTCAGGGCAAGCATAAAAAGCAAAGCGGCGGCCGGGGACAGTATGGCGATTGCTGGATTGAAATTTCGGCAAATCCCGGCAAGGGATATGAATTTGAGGACAAGATAGTCGGCGGCGTTATCCCGCAGCAATACCGGCCGGCGGTGGACAAGGGCATTCAGGAGGCCATGGAAAAGGGCGTTCTGGCCGGTTATCCGCTGATCGATGTTAAGGTGGTTCTTTATGACGGCTCGTTTCATAATGTTGACTCTTCGGAGATGGCCTTCAAGATTGCCGGTTCTCTTGCCTTCAAGAAGGGGGCTCAGGAGGCAGGTCTGGTGCTGCTTGAGCCGATTATGGATATGGTGGTCAAGGTCGGCAAGGATCATGTCGGTGATATTATGGGAGATTTGAATGCACGCCGGGGCCGGGTGATGGGCATGGATTCGGATGAAAAGGTCGAGATAATCAATGCCCAGGTACCCATGGCCGAGGTGCAGGAATATGCGGTTGATCTTACTTCCATGACTGGAGGGCGGGGCATGTTCACCGTCTCCCATTCCCATTATGAGGAGGTGCCGGCCCAGATTGCGGAAAAAATCGTAGCAGCGGCGGGCGGCGAATAATGGTTTTTGATTTTGCAGTACTTACCTTGAGCGATAAGGGGGCCCGCGGTGAACGGGAGGATACCAGCGGTAAAAACCTGATTGGTATCCTTGAAAAAGCCGGTTACCGCAAGGTTTATTACGAGGTTATTCCCGACCGGCAGCAGCTAATCGCCGAGACCCTGATCAAGCTGTGCGATATGGAAATCCCCCTGATTGTTACCACCGGCGGCACCGGCATTGCCCCGACCGATGTTACCCCCGAGGCCATGGATGAGGTGGTGGAAAAGGAGGTTCCCGGCATCGCTGAGCTGATGCGGCTGGAGAGCCTGAAAATCACCAAGCGTGCCTGTATTTCCAGGGGAAAGGCAGGCATTCGGGGAAAAAGCCTGATTATCAATCTGCCCGGCAGTAAAAAGGCCGCCGAAGAAAATCTGCTGGCGGTGGTTGATGTATTGCAGCACGGCCTTGAAAAGATGCTGGGCGACCAGTCTGATTGCGGCAGATAAAGAACCTGGGACGGTACTCCATCGTAATGGTTGGAGTACCGATACCTTGGGCGGAATAGAAAAGTTTTTCTACGAGCCGTTTCAAGCACTAAAATCAAGCATCCGTTTAATGGGAATACGTGCCTTGGCGGCCAGTTCCGGCGAGACCTGAATTTCGTTTTCTCCCGTCTCCAGAATATGGGCAATCTTTTCCAGCGAGTTCATCCGCATCCACGGGCATTTGGCACAGCTTTTACAGGTGGCCCCCTCTCCCTCGGTTGGTGCCGGGATCAGCACTTTTTCGGGGCTTAACTGCTTCATCTTATTAAATATACCAATGTCGGTAGCCACAATAAATTCACGGTTGGGCAGGTTTTGGGCAGCCTGAATAATGGCTGTGGTAGAGCCGACCACATCGGCCTGTTTAACAATAATTTCGGGTGATTCCGGGTGAACCAGTACGGCCGCTTCCGGGTGCTGCCGTCTCATTTTTTCAAGAGCCAAAGCCTGAAATTCCTCATGCACCACGCAGGAACCCGGCCAGAAAATCATTTCGGCACCGGTTAACCGCTGAACATATCTTCCCAGATGACGATCCGGCCCCCAAAGAATCTTTTCTCCTTTTTCAGCCAGATGTTTAATAATTTTCAAGGCAATCCCGGAGGTTACCACCCAGTCTGATCTTGCCTTAACCTCGGCACTGGTATTGGCATAGACCACCACCGTGTAATCCGGGTGCTGATCGCAGTAATCAGAAAACAGGTCAGCCGGACAGCCCTCATCCAGCGAGCAGGTGGCATCAAGATCCGGCATCAGTACCCGTTTATCATTATTTAATATCTTGCTGGTCTCGCCCATAAATTTTACGCCGGATACCACCAAAGTTGAGGCCTTGGTTTCAGTACCGAACCGGGCCATCTCCAGCGAGTCGGCCACGCATCCGCCTGTTTCTTCGGCCAGATCCTGCACCTTGCCATCCGTATAATAATGGGCGGCCAGAGCTGCGTTCTGCTCCTTTAACAGCCGTTTAATTTTGATAATTAACTCCTGCTCCTGCCGATCAGAAAGCTGTTTTTCAACTGTGTGATCGGGAACCAAAAACTCCGGCAGACGGACATCTGCCAAGATGCTGCGGCTTACATGACTCATAATTTACCTAAAAATCCGGGCAGCCGGAACCGGCCGCTTATTCTTAACCACCTTCACCAATGCCGATATGGACAATAGTTCAAAACTTATAAAAGATATGCAAAAAAGTAAATGACGATTTTCCCTGATTTGCCATAATCTTGCCGGTGTGTTATCCTGACGGTTTTATATATTTTGCAAAGGAGATAGATATGATTTTTGATTTTGAAGGAAAAAAAGCCCTTGTAACCGGCGGCTCCCGCGGCATTGGCCGGGCCATTGCCATCAGGCTGGCCGAAAATAATATGGATGTGGCAGTAAATTATGTCCGTCATAAAAAAGATGCCGGAGAAACTGCTAGGCAAGTGGAAAAACTGGGCAGAAGATGCCTGCTGGTCAAGGCCAATGTGGCGGTTGAGGAGGAAGTTGCCGCCATGTTTGACCTTATAGAACAGGAATTCGGCCGCCTTGATGTACTGGTTAGTAATGCTGCTTCCGGGGTGTTGAAACCGGCTCTTGAGCTGACCCTTAGGCATTGGGACTGGACCATGGACATCAATGCCAGAGCCATGCTTACTCTGGTGCAAAAGGCGGTTCCCCTAATGAAGCAAGGCGGGCGGGTAATGGCGGTTTCCAGCCTCGGCTCGGTGCGGGCGATTGAAAATTATACCACGGTTGGGGCATCCAAGGCTGCTCTTGAATCGCTGGTGCGGCATCTGGCCGTAGAACTTGGCGGCAGCGGTATCAATATCAATACCATCAGTGCCGGAGCGGTGGATACCGAAGCCCTTAAACATTTTCCCAATCGGCAGGAAATTCTTGATGAAGCGGTCGAGAAAACGCCGCTGGGCAGGTTAACCACCCCGGAGGATGTGGCCGATATTGCTCTTTTCCTATGCAGCGATCTGGCTAAAATGGTGCAGGGACAAACCATTATTGTTGACGGCGGTTATGCGGTTCGAGGCTAGTTTGGGCTAGGAAATATGTTTATTACCTTACAGCCCTTAATTCTGGCCTCTGGCTCACCAAGGAGAAAGGAGTTTCTCAAGGAGGCCGGACTTGATTTTACCATCAAGACCGCTAATGTAAATGAAGCCGTAAGAGATGGTGAGTCAGCCCCCGCATATGTGGAACGGATGGCCGGTGATAAGGGGATGGCCGTCTGCCTTCAGGAATCGGCAAGATGGGTTTTGGCTGCCGATACCATTGTGGTCAGGGATGAGCAGATTATGGGTAAACCTAGGCATGAGCAAGAGGCCTGCGAAATGCTGCTTGCCTTGTCCGGCCGTTCACATCTAGTAATGACCGCTTTTTTTGTCGGCAATTTATCTAAAAATATCAAGACATTAAAAACAGTAACCACTGAAGTTGTCTTTAGCAGCTTTTCTCCTCAAACCGCCCTGGCCTATGTTAAAACCGGCGAGCCTGCCGACAAGGCCGGGGCCTACGGCATCCAGGGCAAGGGGACAATTTTGGTGGAAAGGATTAACGGCTCCTATGCCAATGTGGTCGGTTTGCCCATGACAGAGCTAATCGAAGTTTTGCTGAAATATAAAATTATTGATTTCAGATAAGTCTGAAATTAAAGTATTTGAGAATATTCCTTGATTATGCCAAACTGTTGCCGGCTTCGGCTTAAACATTCTCAGCTAAATCAGTTCAAATTCATATCAGGATAAAAAATGAAACGTAAACATATCAATATGACACAAGGAGTTGGCAGTATTCTTGAAATATTGCCGTCTAACAGCTTTAAGCGTTACGCTAGTTATATTCCTTCGGGAACATATTACGACCGGGCGGAACAAACCTGGAACCGCGTGGGAGCAATTATTTATAAGGCTGTAAAGTCATTTGAATATGAACAAAATAAATAATACATCATTCATGCAAGACGAAAACCAAAGCAACGAACAACGAAATATTCTCACCCATGAGCAGAAGCGGTATTATTTTCAAGGGCCTCTTCCTGCACCGCAAATCCTTGAACAATATAATGAAATTATTCCTAATGCTGCTGAGCGTATATTGATAATGGCTGAAAAAGATGCCGATTTTCAAAGAAAAATTACAGAAAAAGCTATCGAAATTGAAGCAAATGAAAGACGGTTGGGGCAAATACTCGGCTTTTTTATAGGCAGCATGGCATTAAGCCTTTCTGCAGCATCTTTGTTTCTCGGCCACCCTGCGGCAGCTTCCATCATCGGCGGCACAACCGTTGTAGGACTGGTAGCTGTTTTTGTTACGGGAAGAAATCTTGAAGAAAAGAAATATGAAAACGGGGACAACCAATCAGAACAAGTTTAACCGAAGTGGTTTGCCTGTCCTGCCTTATCGGCCTACTCCATTTCAACGCCAAGCAACGGGGCAAGTTCCGGTTTCTTCCTGCAGATCATCTTCCGCATATATGCTGAATGGGGATGCTGCGGATTTTCCTTAACAAAATCAAAGGCTTTAATATAATTTTTGCTGATCAGTACCGAAATAATCAGCTTTTCATATTTATGATCCGGTGCCACCTCTAGAATAAAAATCAAAACATCCGGCATCATCGTTTTCACATAACGGGCATCAATATTATAAATACCTGCCAAAATGCTTTCTACCTGGGCATGATCCATCCTCTCCTTTAATAGTAAGGTAGCAATATTAGGATCTTTTTCAAACATAAACTCGATGATTTTCTTGGTCTCAGGATGATCTGGATTGGCCTCTATAAAGGCATAGGCCTTGGTGAAATTATTATAAACCAGGTTTTTACCCAATACATCCAGGCGGGGATGATCAGGGGCTATCTCCATAATAAACATGATTATATCGGATCTCAGCTCGGCAATATAATCATCTTCCAGTTTATAGATGCCGTTGATAATCGACATGGCTCCGCGATGACTAGGTAGCATCTGAAGTATGTTTACCGCACTTTCATAGCTCAAGCCTTTCAGAGTTTCCCTGGTAGTATCAAGCATTTCCTCAATCAATTTCGCCGTATGGATACTTTCCGGGTATTTTTCGATAAAGTCAAAGGCCCGGTCAAAATCCCAGCCGGTAATGGGCTGGTGCGGCTCGGCCTTGATTTTTTCATATTCCTGCATCATATCCAGAATATGTTCCGGAGTGTCAGGAGGAAGGTCAGCCACAAAGGAGGCCGCCTGCTCCTGCCCGCCCTGCTTTGCACGTTTGATGGTCTTTTTGATTTTATCGATTAAAAGACTGAGTTTATCCTTACTCATATTCTTAATCCTGATTGATGTTAGCCAAGCCGCTCGGCGGAGATATGAATACTGTCCAGCTGCTGCTTGGTAAACTTTTTCATAATGCGTCTTCTAGCCGCATGTATCTGTTTTGACGGTACATCTGCAAGCTCTGATTCAAACCGATCTGCATAGGTAGTGATAAACATTTTTTTATCCCTGAAATCAAAGGTATGGCTCCAGTCGATCTCAATAGTCTCCGGGCTTTCGTTAATCACCGTACCTAGCTGACGGCCTTCTTCTGCAAGCCGCACACAATCGCAGTCGGTCAGATCAAAGAGCCAGGCATCTCCTTTCCGGCTTGAGTATAAAATAAATACGCCAAGTTCAATCAATAACTCCTCACCGCCGACCGCCGCCTTGACAACCTTTTCCACCGCATCCATCAAGGTTACTTTCGCTTTCTCCTCGGCAGTAAGCGGTCGGTATTCCTGCTTGCCGCTGCAACAATGTTTATATTTCTTGCCACTCCCGCACGGACATTTTTCATTTCTGCCTATCTTTACCATAAATCAATTCCTTATGAACATTTACTATAACCGCAGCTTTTACAGGTTTCACATCCTTCCTCAAAGATCAGCAGGCCGGAACACTCCGGGCAGGCCGAAGCAAATCCATGTTGAGTACCAGCCAGAAAGGATTTGAGTAGCTTGCTTAATTGTGCCGGCAGATCAAGCATATGGCCGCTTGAACGGTCAAGCTGTTTGATAATTTCGTCCATCGGCACCCTGAATCTTAACGCAAGCGAGACTAAACGGCAAGTAGTAGTCCACATGGTTGACTTATCTTTCAGGTCAACCCGGTTATCAAACGGGAATTTGGCAAAAACTTCCATCGGTTTTTCATTTTCATCAAAACAAACAATAATGTAAACCGATTTCTGCTCCTGATCCTTGAGGCGGTAACGCTTGGCATCAAGGGTATCCGGCAGGTTCTGCTTGACAATGCCGTCGGTTGAAACTATCGCCCTTTGTTCCGACTCACTTCTACTTTTGGTGTTCAGCACCTGGGCATCGCGGGAGCCGTCCCGATAGACGGTAAGGCCCTTACAGCCAAGCTGATAGCCCATTAAATAGGAAGTTTTTACCTCTTCTCTGGTCGCCGAATTGGGCAGATTGATGGTTTTGGAAATTGAGCTGTCTACCCCGTTTTTCTGCAAAATTCCCTGCATCCTGATATGATCTTCGGGCATTATATCCTGGGCAGTACGAAATACTTCCTGCCATTTTTCCGGGATCTCGGCATGACCAATCACGGTGCCGGAATCGGCTACTCTGGACATTAAATCCTCGGAATAAAAGCCCTCCCTCTTGGCAATCTCCTCAAAATGTTTATTGACCATCAGCAGGCGGTCGCCGTCCATGACATGCTTGATCATGACGATGGAAAAATACGGCTCGCAGCCGGAAGCACAATCGGCAATCATGGAGACGGTGCCGGTGGGCTGAATGGAAGTCAAGGCCGCATTTCTTCTGGCCGGATATTTATTTACGGCCTCATCATAGGCAGGAAACGCCCCTTTCTTTTGGGCTAGTTCAATGGACTGCTCTTCCGAAATCCGGCGGATAAAGGCCATAACTTCCGCACTGGTTTTACGACCTTTTTCGCTGCCGTAAGGTATTTCAAGCTGGATCAGCATATCATGCAGCCCCATGATGCCAAGCCCGATTTTCCTGGTTTTGCGGGTCATCTCCTCAATTTCAGGGATGGGGAAACGGTTGCAATCAATGACATTATCCAGAAAAATGGTTGCTGCCCGGGAAATTTTTTCAATTTTCTGATAATTTATCCTGCCGTCAGCAACGCAGTTACCAAGGTTTATTGAACCGAGGTTACAGCTTTCATAAGGCAAGAGCCACTGTTCGCCGCAAGGGTTGGTGGCCTCGAAATCGCCTAGCTGCGGGGTAGTATTGCTGCGGTTAGCGGTATCAATAAACAATACGCCGGGTTCGCCGTTATGCCAGGCCAGATCGATGATTTTGTCGAAAACCTTTTGGGCATCCAGCTCGCCTGTGGCAAGCCCGGTGGACGGCTCCACCAGTTCATAGGTACCGCCGCTATTAACGGCCTCCATAAATTTATCGGTTACGGCAACACTGAAATTAAAATTATTAAAGGTATTTTGATCTTCCTTGGCCGTGATAAATTCCATTATATCAGGGTGATCGACCCGTAGAACCCCCATATTAGCACCACGCCGCTTGCCGCCCTGCTTGATGGTCTCCGTGGCGGCATCAAAAACAGCGGCAAAGGAAAGCGGCCCCGAGGCAACCCCTTGGGTGGATTTGACCGCCGCATTTTTACAGCGGAGACGGGAGAATGAATAGCCGGTGCCGCCGCCGGTTTTATGAACCAGCGCCCCGTTTCGGATGGCAGTGAATATACCGTCCATGGAGTCTGCCACCGGCAGTACAAAGCAGGCGGACAACTGACCAAGATCGGTGCCGGCATTCATAAGGCATGGTGAATTAGGCAAAAAATCAAGATGATAAATCATATCAAAGAAGGTTGATCTTAATTCTTCATAACCCTCATCCTGTTTATCCACCCGGGCAACGGCATCGGCAACCCGCTGGGCAAGGTCTTGCCAGGTCTCCAGCGGTTTACCGTTTGCATCTTTTAGATAATATCTTCTGGCTAGTACGGTTTCGGCGGTATCAGTCAACACTTGTTTTGGTGTATCAGGCTGCATGGTCTTCCTCTATATTTACGGGATTATTGAGACTAAAAACTTCGGCAATAAAAAAAACATAAGAGGTGCCATATAAACTATATCTGCGGCCATCTCAACCACAAAATACATCATGTGGTACTTTTCCGGCTATCACTAGAAGTAAGCATCAAAAAAAATTGCTCAAAAGACATGCTGCAGATACCTGGCAGGAATAGAAGTTTACTGACCGGAGAAATAATCAACGATGGCCTCTATCATATCCGGTATAGTATGGCTTTCCGGCTGTAAGTCCACTGTTAAGCCGCTGTCGGTTATGGTCTTGGCGGTAACCGGCCCGATGGCAGCCAATTTAACCCCCTGCATCAAATCAGCCAGCTCATGCTCATCTCCGGCATCAAGCATACTAAGAAAATTACGCACCGTGGAAGATGAAGTAAAGGTAATCATATCCACCCCGCCGCTTTCAAGCTCGGCCCGCAGTTCCTCTTTTTTATCTTCCGGCAGCACGTTTTGATATACCGGTGCAATGGTTACTCTGGCTCCGGCGCCGCGCAGGGTCTCCGGCAAAATCTCTCTTGCCTGTACAGCCCTTGGAATAAGGATATTGCGCCCCTCAACCCCTTGATCGAGCAAACTTTCCGCCAGTCCCTCACTGGTAAAAACCGGCGGGATAAGATCGGCATTCAGGCCGTAACTATGCAGTAAATCGGCGGTACTCTTGCCGACCACGCCAATGGACGGCCCTTTCAGATCCCTTGCATCCATCCCGTTTTTCTGCAGTCTTCTGAAAAAATACTCTATGCCGTGCAGAGAGGTAAACAAGATCCAATGGTATTCATTCAGCCTTTCCAGTTCACCATCAAGAATTTCATAGGAATCAACCGGTTCTATATGAATGGTTGAACATTCAATGCAGTTGGCTCCGTTTTCCTCCAGACCGGCAACCAGTTCGCTTGACTGCTCACGGGTTCTGGTAATAATAATTTTTTTGCTGAACAATGGACGTTTTTCATACCAGTCCACAATAGTTCTAAGGCTTACCACCTCGCCGATAATAATCAGGGCCGGCGGGGTAATTCCGGCCTCCTTGACCACCTCGGCAATGCTGTCAAGGGATGCATAAACCGATTTCTGCTCTGGGGTGGAAGCCCATCTGACCACTGCAGCCGGAGTTTCGGGGCTGCGGCCATGGGTAATTAACTCTTCCACGATTAGAGGCAGGTTCTTGATTCCCATATAAATAATGATGGTACCGGCCCCGGTGGCAAGTTTTGACCAGTCGATATTGGATCTGGTCTTGGCCGGATCTTCATGGCCGGTGATAAAGGCCACTGAGCCGGTATATTTTCGATGGGTAATCGGGATGCCCGCATAGGTGGCGGCTGCCGTGGCCGAGGTAACACCGGGAACAATCTCAAAATCAATGCCCGCCTGGTGCAGCTCCTCAATCTCCTCGCCGCCCCGGCCAAAGATAAACGGATCGCCGCCCTTCAGCCGGACCACCAGTTTACCGGCCCCAGCCTTTTCCAGCAGTATTTCGTTAATCCGGTGCTGGGGTACCGGATGGCGGACCCCGCCTTTCTTGCCGACATAGATAAGCTCTGCATCCGCTGAGGCATGTCTCAGCAGTTTCTTATTGGCCAGATAATCATAAACGATCACCTCGGCCCTCTCCAGCAAATATTTGCCCCGAACCGTTATTAAACCAGGGTCGCCAGGGCCTGCTCCAACCAGATAAACCTTTCCAGTGCTTTTATTTTCCTGTTCTTTCATAGCTAAAAACCGGCAAGCAAGGCCAGTGTCCATTGCTCCATAATGCAAAAAAGTAAAGACCCGCCAATAGTTAATTATCGGCAGGTCTGGACTGATTCAGCGTTGTTACTCTGTTGACGCCTAGTCAAGTTCTCTCATAATACCTTCGGTTACTTCAGCGATGGACACCGAACCATCCACGGAAATAACCTTAACATCGCCCGCATCCTTGAAATAGTTGACGGCGGCCATGGTGCCGGTATTGTCGTCATAATAGATATTATGACGCTTATCGATGGCCTCCTCGTCCTGATCATCGGCCCGGGTGCTAAGCTCGCCGCCGCAGACCCGGCAAACCAGTCTGCCGTCTTTTTCTGTCGGCTTGATGGCATCAAAGGCAATATGGTTGGGGTGATTGTTGTCGTTTTCGCAAAGGCGGCGGCCCATGATGCGGTCTTTGGCGATTTGGCGGTCAAGCACAATTTCAACCACATAATCAAGTTCAATACCGGCTTCCTTCAGGTTATTAGCCAAAGTAATGGCCTGATCCTTGGAGCGGGGAAAGCCGTCAAGAATCCAGCCGTCCTTGCAATCATCCTTCTGCAGACGGGCAATCATCATCGGAATGGTAATGTCGTCCGGCACCAAATCACCGCGGTCAATATACTCCTTGGCCGCCTTGCCAAGTTCAGTCCCGCCGCCTATATGCTCTCTGAAAATAGCACCAGACTCGATATGAGGGATATTGTATTTTTTCTGCACAATGGCACCCTGAGTACCTTTACCGCTTCCATTCGGCCCGAAAAACAAGAGGTTCTTTCCCATCACTAGCTCCTTTTAAGTTTTTATTAAAAACACCAATCATTACAAATGATTAACCACTTAATCCAATCGTGATTTCATTTTGAAAAAAGTGATTATAGCCCAAATTATCTGCCAAGACCAGCAAAATAATCTACGCTATTTTTTTGACTTTAATGAATAAAGCAGGTATTTTCCCTAAATGTTGCGGGAAATTTCATCAAATAATCTTTTTGGTTTTTGCAAAAATATTGTGATTACCGTAAATTAAAAAAATCATAAGGCTATGAAAAAAATTTATGTTGGTATCATTGGTTTTGGCACGGTGGGCAAGGGGCTTGCTCATACACTTATTGATCAAAAACAGCGGATTATCGAGCAGATGGGGGCCGAGATAGTTCTGTCGCAGGCGGCATCTACCTCGCTTGAGTCGCTGCCGGAGAAGTTTGCCCATGTCCTGCCCACCAAACATGGCGAGGACATTATCAATAATCCTGATATTGATATAGTGGTGGAACTAATCGGCGGCATGGAACCAGCCAAAAGTTTTCTGCTGCAAGCCATCGAAAACGGCAAACATGTGGTTACTGCCAACAAGGCCCTGCTTTCCGTCCACGGCCGGGAAATCTTTGCTGCCGCCGCAAAGGCCGGAGTGGAAGTCGGCTTTGAGGCCAGTGTCGGGGGCGGCATTCCGGTTATCAAGGCATTAAAAGAAGGACTGGCTGCCAACCGGATAAATTCCATCAAGGGCATTATGAACGGCACCGGCAATTATATTCTTACCCAAATGGCCGAACATGGCCTGCCCTTTGCCGAGGTGCTGAAAACCGCTCAGAAACTGGGCTATGCCGAGGCCGATCCCACCTATGATGTGGAAGGCATAGATACAGCCCATAAGCTGGCAATACTGATGAATATTGCCTACGGCATGAACGTGCATCTGGATGACATCAGTATCGAGGGTATTTCCAGCATTGAGCCGGTTGATCTTGAGATGGCAGAAAACCTGAGCTACCGGATCAAACTGCTTGCCGTCAGCAATAATCACGGTGAACACGTTGAGGCAAGGGTGCATCCGGCCATGGTGCCGGAGAACCATATGCTGGCTGCGGTAGGCGGGGCATTCAACGCCATTTATTTTAATGGTGATACGGTCGGCGATGTAATGCTTTACGGCCCGGGGGCGGGTATGATGCCGACCGGCAGTGCCGTAGCTGCCGATGTGGTGGATATTGGCAGAAATATCCTGTCCGGTGCCGTTGGCCGGGTTCCGGCCCTTGCCTGGCAGCCGGAGAATATGGTGAAACCGTCCATAACCCCGATGGGAGAATTGGTTTGTCCGTTTTATTTTAGGCTGGCGGTCAATGATAATCCCGAGCTGCTAGCCGAAGTAACCGAAATATTTGCCAAATACCATATCCAGATTAGTTTGCTGGAAAAAAGAAGCTGTGATGCTGAGAATCTTAGCTGTCTGGTGTTTATCACCGAAAAGGCAAAAGAGGCGGAGACGGTAAAGGCTGTGGACGAGATAAACCGGCTGAAGGGCGTGGTTAAGCCGGTTATCAAAATAAGAATCCTTGCCGAAAATTGATAGGCGGTATGAATCCTAAAATTCACCGCACCACGGTCAGGGTGATCTATGGCGATACCGATGCCGGCCGGGTGGTTTATAATGCCAATTACCTGCGTTATTTTGAAATTGGCCGGACCGAGCTGATGCGGAAATGGATCTGTTCTTATTCTGAAATAGAAAGGCAGGGTTTTATTCTGCCGGTGGTGGAATGTCATATCAGATATAAGGCACCGGCATATTACGATGATTTACTTGTAATAGAGACAAGTATTGCCGAGCTTAGCAAGATAAAATGCAGATTTAACTGCAGGATTCTAAGGGAAGAAGAAGGCAGGGAAAAGCTGCTTGCCAAGGGCTACACCATCCATGTTGCGGTGGACAAAAACGGTAAACTTGTCAGATTGCCGGACGGGGTGATGAACAAACTTGGCCATCTTGTTTTATCCAGATGACGGTTTCTGAAAATTTCATGATAAATAATTGTTGACAATATTTACCACGGCAAGTATAAGGGTCGATGCGTTGCGGGGTGGAGCAGTCTGGTAGCTCGTCGGGCTCATAACCCGAAGGTCGGTGGTTCAAATCCGCCCCCCGCTACCAACAATTTCAACCACTTACAACCTTCAATCTTGTAGGTGGTTTTTTATTTCCAACCTTTTTTGGGTTCTTTTGGAATTCAGCACTTCCAGTAGTCCATTATTAATTCGTCAACCCTGAAAAACTCTATTTTTGAGTTTTCAAAGCTAATTTTTGCAAAGCCGACATGTAACATTACGCTGGTAAAAAATTACATACCTCCCTCATCCACTTTTTGAAGTTAAATGCAGCCGCTGAAAGCATTAAATTGACACTATCACCGATACTACCCTTGAGAAAGTTGCGGGCTAACCGAAAATCTGATTTAAGATGACCAATTATTGGCTCAATGCCTGCTCTGCGTCTAAACCTTTTTCTCATTTTTTGGCGTTGATATGGTGTATCGTCTTTATTTGACGGTTTGGGATTAAAATTTGGGTCTCACCAACTTTGGCTTTTCCGCGATAACCTCTATCACAAATGGCAAATTCAGGGCAGACACCCCGCAATCCTGTTGACTGGCCGATTACATCCACCAGGGTTTTACTGTCATGGATATTTTTCGGGTGGCTTACTGCTCCCACAATGATACCGCTGTCCTTGGTAACCACTATGGATGCTTTCGCTCCAAACTCATACTTTTTATGTGCCTTGCCCTTGTCAATAAACCTGTGGTTCATGCAGGCTGTAAATCTTGTTCTTACTTCCTTTTTCCTGCTCCAACACCCGATGAAAAAGTGCAAGTTCCTTGTCATAGCTCCGCAACAAATGTTCCGGCAGCTTCCTTTCTACATCACGGACAAGGCGGGTTCCACTGAAAATATGCTTCACCGCAGAAATACTGGAAATATCCGCTTTCTACCCATTGTTCAACCACTGATTCATTCGATAAATTCCTGAGTTTCTTTAGAGTCAGCAGGCCAACCATCAAACGGACAGGATGTGCTTTGCGGCCGGTATGTCAAAAGAACCGAAAAATTTCTATCCCTTTTTGTTAAAATAATAGACCTCATTATCTTCGTAGTGATGTTCTTCCAATCTCCCATTATTGATTAAATAATAAACCTTTGAAGGAATACCATGCGAATTCCCCGATACATTGACGTTTGCTCTATTACCGGAAACAGAATAAGTTCCTTCTACCGTATCTGTCCAGGTGCTATTGCTGACGGTCCACCTGTTATTATCGTAAAATGCTGCGATAATAATGTCTGGAGTTGTATTAGTATCCTGCTTCCATTCCCCTAAAAATGGGTTGTTTTTCCCGCTTGTAGCAGCTAAAGCAGAATTACCGCCCTGCGGTGTTGCAGTTACCTCAACATCTTTAATACCGGGGCCGCCTTCAACCACAATCTCTGCCGAAAAAAATCCCTTGCTATCTGTTTTTACCGTTTTTGTAGCCATATCTTATGCCTCCTGCGTTTATAAGGAAATATGATGATTATTTTACCGGAGTGGCAACAATAGTTACCGGAACTCCTGCCATTGCCGGACTGACAGAACCGCTAACCCTGACTGTAACCGTTTTAGTAGCGGCATCCCCTGCGATACGGGTTACTTTAAGACCAGTTACCGAGGTGCCGCTGGTGGCCGCATGGGCTGGCAAAAATATAGATTCCACATAAGGCTTTCCCCATTTGGCGGGCAGCAAATTATAGGCAGCAACCGCAGAGGCTCCTCCAACCATGGTCTTAAGCACCTTACGCCTTCCATCATTTTCACAA
>PDWI01003216.1_pt1 | contig 23262 bp, 18 predicted proteins | sample 1430891 | NCBI WGS metagenome assembly PDWI01 (sample SAMN01162508, study PRJNA174530) | Oral metagenome, whole genome shotgun sequencing project. | biome: Marine environment; feature: Marine mammal; material: Swab sample of the gingival sulcus; isolation source: swab sample of gingival sulcus... | reverse complement strand
CTCTTTTTGCCAATTGAAAGCCTTATCGCCTGCAACTTCGGGGTCATCAATCAGCGAATTGCCACACTTTATATTTGCCGACAAATCAGATAGTTTACGCCCTCTCTTTGCAGTACGCAACCAAAGCGAAAGACGCGCAATTTCAACGCTTTCTTCGTTAATATCCACACCGAAAATATTGTTTTCGAGAATGGTTTTGTCGGTATCGAACAATCGCAAGTCCGAGCCTGTGAGTTCGGCAATTAAATCGTCTGTTTGCTTGTGTTCAGCAATTAAAAAATCGAGGGCTTGATTTAAAAATGCACCGCTTCCACAAGCCGGGTCAAGAATTTTTAACGAAAGCAACCAATCTTTGTAGTCATTGAGAGTTTTAAATAGCTTCTTGCCTTTTTCATTTATTTTTTTGTCTTTTTTGCGATAAGTATCATCAATCAGCAAGTTATTTATGCTTAGCTCTGCTTTCTTTTCATTGCACAGTTTGCCAATAGTATTTTCTACAATGTACTTTGTTATATATTTAGGTGTGTAGAAAACGCCGTCTTTTTTGCGTTTGCTTCGGGTTTTGTCTATTTTTTCGCCGTTTAATTCAGCTGTAACTTCTTCTATTTCGTTTAACGAATGCTCAAAAATATGCCCCAAAATATTTACATCAACCTCCGTATTGAAATCATATTTCGACAGTTTTAGGCTGTCTTTTTCGAGAATTTCGTCATCAATTTTGGTGTCGGGATTATCTAAAATCTCATCTTTTCGGAAAAGTCCGCCGTTGTATGCGGGAATTTCGCCCCACGTTTTGTAAGTATGTCCTTTGTCGAGATGCGTAAATAGTTTCTGAAAACGGCTGTAAAGCGGTTTATATTCATCAAGCTCTTGCAGCGTTTTCCATTGTTCAATAATCTTACTTATTGCATTTGGCGGAATCAATCCACAGTCTTCGGCAAACAGAATGAACAAAAATCTATCGAGCAACTTCTGCGACTTTTTAAAAAGCGTAAGTTTGTCGTATTGCGGATTGTTTTCTACAAGATTATTAAATATTTTATCCTTAAATTGCTTATAATCAGCATAAAGGCGAGTAGAAATATCGTTTTCGTGAAACTTGGTTTCTTGTTTCAACTTTTCGGGCAAATCACCGAAAATACTTTCTTGACTAAGCAATAAATACAGCAGTTTAAACTGTTTTTCATCGAGATGAAATAAATTAAACTCCTCGTATTCAGTGGCATTATCGATATAAAACCGCAGACTTTGAAAATTTGAAGTTATCACATATTTGCAATCCGGCTGATTGTTTTTATATCCAAAAGCCTGCTCTTTTATGCTTTCTAAGTTTTTTATTTTTGTAGATTTCAGTTCGATTACGCCAATAGCCTTCCCATTCTTGATGATTGCTCCATCGGCTTTTCTGCTGTCTTTTTGATTTTTAAATTCGGTTGTCAGGTTGTAATCATTATCAGGATTTATGGTATATCCCAAAGTTTCTACAAAAACCTCCCGCAAAAATCCTTCTTGATAATTCTCTTCTTTTAGTTGCATTATGTTGTGCAACCGCAATTTATCTCCGTAAAATTTATTAAAGTTATCAAAAGCTTTATCTACTTTTTCAGAATTAATATTCTTTAAGTATTTATTTAATACTGATTTTTGAAACAATGACATATTTTTTATTTTAAGATACAAAGATAAAAAACTATATCTGTAATTTCTATTTTTTGTAATAGCCTCTTTTCAAATTATAAGCGTATATGATGTGGCAGAATAAAAATATATATTTATATTTCGGCAGTTAATATTATTAAATTTTTTGCTTCTATATTTTGAATACTTATTTTTGACAAGTTTTTGGAATTAAATCACTTCAAATATAAAAATTGATTAAACAAAAAAAATACAAGTATCTAATTGGGTTATTGTTGATTGCGTTTTTTTTATGGTACGCATTTTCGTTGCCAAGTCCGCTTTTCAACAATAATTTTTGCACCGTAATAACCGACCGAAACAACAATTTGCTGGGGGCAAAAATCTCAAAAGACCAACAATTTAGATTTCCTGAAAGAAAAGAAATTCCCTACAAATTAAAGCAATGCTTAGTAACTTTCGAGGATAAACGGTTTTACAAACACGCCGGAATTGACCCGATAGCGGTAGTCAGAGCGATAAGCCAAAACCTGTCGGCGGGAAAAATTGTGAGCGGAGCAAGCACCATCACCATGCAGGTAATTCGCATGGCACGCAACAATCCCAAGCGGACAATCCTCGAAAAAATCACGGAAATATTCCGAGCATCTCGCCTCGAAGCAACCTATTCCAAAAACGAAATACTCGCCCTCTATTTCTCGCATGCTCCCTTCGGCGGAAACGTCGTGGGCATCGATGCGGCGGCGTGGCGATGGTATGGCATACCGCCCGAAAAACTCACTTGGGCTCAGTCGGCAACTCTTACGGTATTGCCAAATGCACCGGCACTTATATATCCGGGAAAAAATCGCAATAAGCTGATTAACAAACGAAACCGACTACTAAAAGAGCTTCTCGAAGAGGACATAATAGACTCGTCGGAGTTTGAACTTGCCATATTGGAGAAAGTGCCTGATGCTCCTCAGCCGTTCCCTTTTCATGCTTATCATGCGTTGAACAAAGTGGCTGCCACAAAGCCAAATAACAAGGCAATAGTGCAAACTACCATCGACGGCAACATCCAAAAAATGGTAAATCAAATAGTGGGGCAAAGTAGCAAACGACTTGCAAATATCGATGTCAGAAACATTGCGGTGATAGTGCTTGACACCGAAAGCGGGCAAGTTTTGGCATACGTCGGCAACACGCCTTTTTCTTCAAAACCTAACGACAACTACGAGCTACACGTGGATATGATAACCGCAAAACGCTCCACGGGCAGTGTCTTGAAACCGTTTCTTTACTCGGCAATGCTCACCTCGGGCGACATTTTGGAAAATGCTTTCGTCCCCGATATTCCCACAAAAATGGGTGGCTTCATGCCCAAAAATTTCAATCGAAGTTATGACGGTGTTGTGCCTGCCGGAAGGGCTTTGGCTCGTTCGTTAAACATTCCGGCATCGCGAATGCTCCGAGATTATGGTTTGGAAAAATTTTATTACAAACTAAAACGCACAGGGCTTACGTCATTGACAAAGCACCCGCGGCACTACGGATTGTCGCTTATCCTGGGCGGATGCGAAGCGAGTTTGTGGGAACTTAGCGGGATGTACGCATCATTGGGGCGAAGTTTATTACACTTCAAAAAATACGGCAATCGGTACAACCCCAAAGATTTTCACCCGCCGATATTAACGCTTGAAGACACGCTAAAACCCGATACATCAATGCTTTCGGAATATTCTTTATATGATGCCTCGTCGTTGTGGACGACCTTTAAAGTGATGCTGAGTGTAGATCGCCCCGACACGGAATTGAACCCCGATGCCTACATAGGAGCAAGAAAAATATCATGGAAAACAGGCACGAGTTTTGGATTTCGCGATGCTTGGTCGATTGGCTTAACGCCAAAATATACCGTTGGCGTTTGGGTAGGAAATGCCGATGGCGAGGGCAAAGCCGGACTCGTGGGAGTATTGGCGGCCGCCCCGATATTGTTTAAAGTTTTTGGAATATTGCCCAAAGAAGACACTTGGTTTCCCTACCCCGATGAGGATTTTATCGAGATTACGGTATGCAAGGAAAGCGGATTTTTGGCGAGTCCCAACTGCCCTAATCCGGTGCAAACTTTTGCCGGCAAACAGGCGGAGCGATTTTCGGCTTGCCCGTATCACAAGACGATACATTTAGACCCAACGGGGCAATATCGAGCCTCGGCAGATTGCTTTCCTGTGTATAAAATGATTACCGAAAAAAGGCTTATACTACCGCCTGCTATGGAAAAATATTACAAAATGAAAGACCCATTATACAAAGGTATGCCACCGTATCATCCTAAGTGTAAAGGAGTTGATGAGTCTAACAACATTGCGTTGATATATCCGCATAACTACGGCAGTATTTACATACCGGTTGAGTTAGACGGCAGTTTGGGCAAGGCGGTATTTGAAGCAGTCCACAGGCGTAGCGATGCCGAGCTTTTTTGGTATATCGATGATGATTTCATAGCTTCGACGCGGTACTACCACCTTATAGAAGTCCGCCCGAGTTACGGAAAACATACCCTGAGCATAGTCGATGAATACGGCGAAAAAATAACTTGCGATTTTAATATTTTGAGCAAAGGGTAGACTCAATTAAGAATTAAAAATTACGAATTACGAATTGTGAATTAAAATATCGAATTAAGAAATGAAGAAGAATAATGTAATTCAGCAAAAAAGTTTTGCATTTGCAATAAGAAGTGTAAATTTATATAAATATTTAACCACGAAAAAAAAGGAATTTGTATTGTCTAAACAATTACTTCGTAGTGGAACATCTATCGGAGCAAATATAGAGGAAGCTCTTGGAGGTCAATCAACTAAAGATTTTTTATCAAAAATCAGTATTTCTTATAAAGAAACAAGAGAAACAATATATTGGTTAAAACTCTTAGAGGCTACGGATTACATAACCAAAGAACAAGCAAACAGCTTGTTAGAAGATGCCGAAGAAATCAGTAAAATATTAGGCAAAATCCAAATCACAACAAAAACTCGTAATTCGTAATTTTTAATTACCTTCGGTGAGGGCTTCGCCGTTCGTAATTGAGTGTTATTTAGCAAGATACTTTTCAAGAGTTTTGATGCGGTCGATGCTACCCATGTCTAAGATAGGAGCGTCATCGAGAAAGGCTTTTATACTGTGCCGACTACACTGCCGAAGGTACTCCGGTATTATGGGATACGGGGCATTTACCTCAGGCAATAATTTAAAAATGTCGCTACTTGCTATTTGTATACCACTGAATGCCAGAAAATTGAGATTATGAGATTGGTCATCGGCAAGTATTGTTTCGTTGGTGTTGAAATTTCGCCACGCTTTAAGATTCATGTCTTTATCAAAGCCTAACTTCCTGCTTGCCTTGCGATTTTGCGTTGCCAAAGTAACCAATGCCGAACTTTGAATGTGCATTTTTTCCATCTCGGCAATGTTTATTTCCGAAAAAATATCGACATTGTGAATTAAAAAATACTCTTCATTTGCAAGGAATTTTTCCGCATTTTTTATAGCACCTCCCGTGTCCAACAGCAAGTCTGTTTCGTCGGATATTTCAATATTTGCACCAAAATTTTTATTTGCTTTCAAAAATCCCAAAATCAAATTCCCTAAATAATGTATGTTAATCACAAAATCATTAATGCCTTGTTTTTGGAGGCACTCAATGGTGCGTTGCAACATCGGCTTGCCATTTACCTCCACCAAAGCCTTTGGTATAGAGTCTGTTATGGGTTTCAATCTTGTGCCAAAACCTGCTGACAGAATTAGTGCTTTCATGTTCAATCGGGTTTCTAAAAGTTTTGTTCTAAATGTTTCACTTCGATATTTATATCAGGATTTTGCCTTAGCATCTCGGCAACTTTATCGGCAACATATACCGAGCGATGTTGTCCGCCGGTGCAACCAAATGCCACTTTCAGCGAGGTATAGTTTCTATTGATATAACTTTGTGAGGCATTATAAACCATTGTATAACAATCATTTGCAAAGTCATCAGCTTGGGTATTATTTTGCAAATAGTCGATAACGGCTTGGTCTCGCCCCGTTAGTTTTTTGTATTTTTCAATTCTCCCGGGATTGTCTAAAAAGCGACAATCAAACACAAATCCGCCACCGTTACCGGTATTATCGTAAGGGATTCCCCTTTTGTATGAGAAGCTCGATATTTCAATTTTCAAGCCTGCCGACAATGACAATTTTCGTAAATCCTCCGACTCTACAATATTGATTAACAGCTTTTTAAACTCAGGCATTTCTTCTAAAAATGTAGCATTGGGTATGATTTTTTTCAAGTTATTTTGTGCCGGTGCGATGCTCTGTATAAATACATTTTTGCGTTGGATAATACCGCGATAGCCGTATGCACCCATGGCTTGCATCAGGCGTAGCAACACAAATTTTGGGTAATCATTGATGAATGTTGCCTGCGAAATTTTAGTTTGGCGACTGACAAGTTCGGCGTAATATTGCAAAAGTTCTTGGCGAAGATTGTCGGGTAATTGAGTTTTTGCCTCGTAAAGCAACGACGCAAGGTCGTACTGCAAACTGCCTTTCCGCCCACCTTGGTAGTCTATAAATTTAATCTCACTTTGGTTGTACATTATGTTACGTGATTGAAAATCGCGATACATAAAATAATCGGCAGGGGTTTGCAGGATTAATTTCACAAATGTAACAAACTCATTTTCAAGGCTTTGCTCATCAAAATCAATATTTGCAGTTTTGGCAAACATGTATTTAAAATAGTTCAAATCCCAGCGTATTGATTGCTCGTCGAAGGCTTTTCGAGGGTAGCATTTTTCAAAATTGAGCTTCTCCGCCCCCTTTATTTGTATGTCTATAAGGTTGTTAAGGATTTGCTTATACAGCTCTTTTCTTTTTTCGGGGAAATCTTTTTTATGCTTATTTTTTTGCAGGTATATATATAAGGTGTCATTGCCTAAATCTTCTTGCAAATAAGCGGTTTGCTCGGTATTCACTTGATAGATTTTCGGAACAGGCAAGTTTTTTTCGGCAAAATGAGAACTCAAATACAAAAATGCCTCATTCTCTTTGATGTTGCTATTGAGGGTAGCTATTGCCGTGTGATTATTGCTTGTAACTCTGTAATATGCTCTTTCTGAGCCTGATTGCGGAAGTTTTTTTATTGAATTTGCCTTCTCTTTAAAATGGTTGGCAAACATTTTTTTTATTTGCTCGTCGGTTTTAGATTGTGTTAGGTTCATCGTAAAATTTCATATTATAAAAAAAATTGAGACACTTTTCATTAAGTGTCTCTGAATTTATTTTGTTTTTTTAGCGTTTTTAATCCACCGGGAACATCACTTTAAATGCGCTTCCTTCGCCAATAAAGCTGGTAACTTCAAATTCGCCACCCAATTTTTCTACTACTTTTTTGGTTAGCGACAGTCCCAAGCTCATGCCTTCTCGAAGTCTTGTTTCGACATTTTCCAATGATTCTTCCAAACCTTGCGAGATTTGCTCTAATTGTAATTTTGTCATTCCCACACCTGTGTCTTTCACTTGAAGCACAATATTATTATTATAATCGTAGACATTCACGTCTATTTGTCCTTCCACTGTGTGTTTTACTGAGTTGTTTAACAGGTACTTAAATATCCTTGTCATCATATCAAAATCGCTCTCAATGGTTGAGGTTCTTGATTGATATGAGTAATTTATTTTTATTTTTTTATCGGATTTTTTAATTTTTTTCTCTGCCTCAACAATCAGGCTGTTTATAAATGGTTTGACAAAAATTCTTTCTTTCTTTATACTCACCTCGTCGGCATCCACTCTTGATATTTCAATTATGTTGTTGATTATTGAAAATAGTTTTTGCCCTTCTTTTACAACTTCTTCTTTAAATTGTGTTATTTCTTCTTTGCTATATTGCGAGCAATCAATAAGTTCCACAAATCCTAAGATTGCTTCCAAAGGATTTTTTATTTTATAGGCAACATTTCTAAGGAACTTTGTTTTTATGTCGTTACTTTTAACCGCCTTAGCTTTTGTTTGCTGTACTTCTTTTAGGAAAAATTGTTCTTTGGTATTGTCTTCGGTAATTACGTATACGCTGTCGATATTTACGCCGTCTAAAAATACAGGTACGAAGTAGCATTTAACGTAAACTGTTTTTTCCCACATCGTTTTATACTTAAACTGATGTACAACTCGTTGCTTTTTCTCGAATACGCTTTGCAAAATTTTAGAAAATCCTATCTCGATGAGTTGCGGAAATTTCATCAAATTAATCTTTACGGAGGTGTCTTTTGAGGGGCTTCCTAAAAGTTTTATAAAGGCATCATTTATATCAAGGACTTTACCTTCCGGCGAGCATCGCACTATGCCGAATGGCGAGTTTCTAAACAGCCCTTCAAGGTTTTTCTCTGATATTTCTAACTTTTTACGCATTATTTTTCTGTCGGAAATATCTCTGATGACGATGATATATTTGTCTACGCCTCCTTTTCTTGCACTTATCTCAACATCGACTAATTCTCCGCCTGCTTTCTTTTTTAGCTTTCGGTTTACTATTACTCCGCTTTCCTTTCTGTCTAAGTCGCTTAGCCTTACATCATCGGTTGCTCTGGGGTCTTTTTCTAATACGGTTTTTATAAATTTTCCGTATACCTCATCGTATCCGAAGCCCGTCATTATAGTATATTTTCGATTTAGCCCTATGATTTGCTCCTTGGAGTTACATATCAATACGCCGTCGGGGGCTTTTTCAAAGATGTTTTTAAAATCTATATCGTCGGGAGTTTCATCTACTCCTATATGTTCATTTCTGTAATTTAAGAAGTCAAATTTTACGATGACTTTGGTAACATCTAATTCCCCGGGGTGTACGGTAATTTCAATCCGCTTATTGCAAACTTCGATTGTGAAGGATTTGACTTTTTTCTCTTCGATGGCTTTGCTAAGTTGTTTTTTGAATAAGAAAAAGTCTCGTTCTTGTTTGAAAAGTTTTTTTATATTACTGTTTGGGGCGAGGTTGCCACAAATTTCCGTGGGCAAAGTTCCAAATAAATCTACTATGATAAAATCGTTGGTGTTTAATATTAAATAGAAACCCAATTCTTTGGATTTTCCACTTGTTTTTTCATCTTTAAACCGCCCTAATATTTTGTCAAAATACCTGCCCATTATAGTATGTTTAATAAAAAAAGCAAGAATAATTCTTAAAAACTAAGGATATATTCTTGCTTAGAAGTGAACCCGAAGGGACTCGAACCCCTAACCTCCTGATCCGTAGTCAGGTGCACTATCCAATTATGCTACGAGTCCATCATTAATGGTGCAAAGTTAATAATTAATTTATTTCTCAACAAATATTTTTTTACTTTTTTGTTCTTAATTTATCAATCAGAAATAAAACTCCAACGCCGGTCAAGCTACCGATGAGGGTAGCTCCAACTACGATTAATGACATTTCTCGCTTATATATTATAAGGTGTATCATTAAATTCATGAAAAACATGAACAGAAAAAATATTAAATATGTTTTTGGTTTCATTTTTTGCTTAATTAAATGGGACTAACTTTTATTTGTCCACTGACAGCTTTTAAAATTTTCATTATTGTAGAAAATTGAGGTTTTGCTCCATCAGACAATGCCTTACATAAACTTGGTTTACTCAACCCTGTCTCTTCTGCAATTTTTGTCATTCCGATAGCTTTTGCAATATGCCCCAATGCTACAACCAGCTCTGAATTATCGCCTTCTTCTAAAACAGTGTTAAGATATTCAGCAATCATTTCTTTACTGTCTAAATAATCCGCAATATCAAATTTTGATGTTTCCATTTTAAGTTAAGGTTAAAATTTCACCTATCCTTTAAAATATTCATCTAAGGCTTTTTGGATTCTGTTTTGCAAGTCGTCGGTTGGGATTGGTTCAAATTTGTCACCAGTTATTTTTTCGTAAAGCTCAACGTATCTGTTTGATACTGACTTGATAAACTCATCTGACATCTCCGGTTCTGTTTGCCCTTCTTGCCCTTGGAAGTTGTTTTCCATTAGCCATTCTCTCACAAATTCTTTTGATAATTGTCGCGGATTTTGTCCGTTGTTAAATCTTGTTTCGTAGTCGTCGGCTATGAAATATCGCGATGAATCGGGAGTGTGTATCTCATCTATAAGGTATATTTTGCCGTCTTTTTTGCCAAATTCATATTTGGTGTCCACAAGGATAAGTCCTTTTTCGGCGGCGGCTTTGCTTCCGTGTTCAAATAATTTTCTGGTGTATTCTTCGAGTTGCTCGTAGTCTTCTTTTGATACCAAACCTTGTTTTATTATCTCTTCTTTTGAGATTTCTTGGTCGTGTTCATCATCCTTGGTGGTGGGTGTAATTATCGGAGTTTCAAATGCTTGATGCTCTTTCATACCTTCGGGAATTGGCACTCCGCTTACAGAGCGTTTGCCGTTTTTGTATGCTCGCCATGAACTTCCCGTTAAGTAGCCTCTTATAATCATCTCGATTGGGAAAGGTTCGCAGGTATGCCCTATCATAACCATTGGGTCGGGACTTGCAATTTTCCAATTCGGCACGATGTGGCGAGTGTCATCCAAAAATTTCTCTGCTATTTGGTTTAAGATTTGCCCTTTATAAGGTATGCCTTTTGAAAGCACTTTGTCGAATGCAGAAATGCGGTCGCTCACAAGCATTACAATAAGCTCATTTTCAAGAAAATATACATCTCGTACTTTTCCATTATATATTTTTTTAATTCCGGGTAGGTTGAATTTTGAATTATTAAGAGTTTTCATTATTTGCGTGTTTTTTTGTTTAGGTTATTTCAAAAATTAATAATATCCACAAAAATACTATTTATAATTTATTTTTCATTAAACAATTTTAATAATTCATTTAAAAATATAATTTCGCATCGCCAAAATATAAAGACACATACATCCGTAATAGGTAAATGCAATTACAAAAATATTTCTTATGAATGAAGTTTTAAACGGCGAATGGGAGGAAGTGATAAATGCTTTTAAGGATTATTTGATACTCGACAGAGGGTTTTCAAGCAATTCGGTTGATGCCTATGTGAGGGATATTACGAAGCTCGCCGAATATACAAATTTACCACCCATGCAAGTTTCAACCGACGAATTGGAAGGCTTCATTCAGGCTCTTGCCGAGTTGGGTTTATGCGTTCGCTCTCGCACAAGGATACTGTCATCGTTGAAGAATTTTTACCGCTTTCTCAGCTTGGAATATGATTTGGAAAACAATCCTGCATCGCTTATAAAAAGCCCGCGATTACCCCAGACGCTCCCCTCGGTTTTAAGCACCGACGAGATTAACGACATAAAATCCGCCATTGATTTGAGCAAGCCCGACGGGCATCGCAACAGAGCCATCATTGAGGTTTTGTATAGTTGCGGATTGCGTGTGAGCGAGCTTATAAATTTGCGTATTGAGGATTTATTTTTTGAAGAAAAATTTATAAAAGTAGTGGGCAAAGGTTTAAAGCAACGCCTTGTACCAATCAGCGATGTTGCCATTCACGATGTTGAGACGTATATGTTTCATTATCGTAAGAAATTGAAAATAAAACCCGAAGCCGAGGATATATTATTCCTCAACAGAAACGGCAACAAACTTACTCGTGTTATGATTTTCACGATAGTAAAACGCCTCGGTCCAAAAGCTGATATACAGAAGAATATAAGCCCTCATACTTTTCGACATTCATTTGCCACGCATCTTGTAGAAGGCGGTGCAAACCTCCGAGCCGTACAACAGATGTTGGGGCATAAATCAATAATCACAACCGAGATATATACGCATCTCGATAATAAATTTCTGCGTGAGACGGTTGATAAATATCATCCACGCTCCGAACAAACATACCAATAATTTAACAAAAAACAAGCACATGAACAAAATCATAAAAATACTAACAAACCGCAACATGATAATGGTAGGGGCTTTGACCGCCGGACTATCATTTCCTCAACTTGCCCCCACCCTCAAACCATTTATGATATGGATATTAGCCATAGTGATGCTATTCTCGACATCGGGCATAAGTTTCAATGTTTTCAAAGACGTAAAAAAAGCAATGCTGACAACATTAAACTCAATAATGCTAAACTACGTACTTTTCGGCATAGTATTAATGGCATTAGCTTTTATGATATTCGACGACCCCGACATCATAAACGGCTTTATCGTAATAGCCGCCTCGCCTCCGGGCATAGTAGTGATACCCTTTTCCATAATATATAAAGGTGATTTAAACTACTCGCTAATAGGTATCCTTGGAGCATACATAGCCTCCATATTCATAAGCCCCACGGTATTAAGCCTGCTTAGCAACGGCGTGGATTTGGACGTAACTCGCATAATTCAAACCATCGTAATTATAGTAGTAATACCCCTGTTGCTATCGAGACTTCTGCGAATAAAAAAAATATACCCCACCGCCGAAAAAATGCGTGGACGAGTAGTAGACTTCGGATTTGCCACAATAGTATACACAAGCGTAGGGCTAAACCAGCAACTTCTGTTCAGCAATTTCTCAATAATAATCTACACCTCTATAATATTATTTACAAGCATATTTATACTCGGGCTTGCATACAGCCGAATACGCAACAAGCAAATCAGCCGCCCCTTAAACATCAGTCACAACCTAATGCTTACCCTCAAAAGCTCCGGATTTTCCGCCGCCACTGCCATCAGCCTCTTCCCTGCCAAAGCCGCCATCCCGGCAGCCGTATTAAGCGTATTTGTACTGCTATATTTGATATTTGCCGACAGCTGGATACCCCAAAAATCGCCTCTACATAAACTTATTTTCAAAAAAGAATAAAATACATTTGGCAAAAAATCAAAAGTTATTACCTTTACGGAAATTTAAAGTAAAATAGCATAAGAAAACGATTTTGAAAAATAACAACATGGAAAATTTAAAAGACACATTAACCAAAAGCGGAATCAAATCGCCCAAAACAATTTACCACAACCTTTCATACGAAGACCTATACAAACACGAAACAAACCCTGAATTAGAAGGTTTTGAAAAAGGTTTTGAAACAAGTTCGGGAGCTGTAACAGTAGACACAGGTATCTTCACAGGACGTTCGCCCAAAGACAAATACATAGTAAAAGAGGAAACAAGCCAAGAAAATATATGGTGGAGAAATGAAAACCGCCCCGCATCCGACAACAAACCCGTAACAGAAGAAGTTTGGAAAGAACTAAGAGAAAACTCTCTAAAACAACTTTCTGAAAAAAATCTTTATGTAACTGACGGATATGCCGGTGCAAACAAAGATACTCGCATGAAAGTTCGCTTCGTAACAGAAGTAGCTTGGCAAGCACACTTTGTAAAAAATATGTTCATTCGCCCAACCGAAGAAGAACTAAAAGACTTCCAACCCGACTTTACAGTATACAACGCCTCCAAAACCACCAACCCAAAATGGAAAGAACAAGGACTACACAGCGATGTATACGCAGTATTCAACCTAAAAGAAAAAGAAGCCGTAATAGGCGGTTCATGGTATGGTGGAGAAATGAAAAAAGGAATTTTCTCAGTTATGAACTACTACCTGCCTCTTAAAAACATTGCAGCAATGCACTGCTCGGCAAACGTAGGTAAAGACGGCGACGTAGCTATTTTCTTCGGACTATCAGGAACAGGAAAAACCACCCTTTCAGCCGACCCAAACAGAGCTTTGATAGGCGACGACGAACACGGATGGGACAACGACGGTGTATTCAACTTTGAAGGAGGTTGCTATGCTAAAACCATCGACCTTGACCCTGAAAAAGAACCCGACATATACAACGCAATCAAACGTGATGCACTTCTTGAAAATGTTGGCTTCAACAAAGAAACAGGAGTTGTAGATTATTCTGATGTATCGAAAACACAAAACACACGTGTATCATACCCAATCTACCACATTGACAATATCGTAAAACCAATCTCAAAAGCAGGACACGCCAAAAACGTAATCTTCCTAACTGCCGACGCATTTGGAGTATTACCACCCGTGGCAAAACTTACCAGCGACCAAACTAAATACCACTTCATCAGCGGATACACCGCAAAAGTAGCAGGTACAGAACGCGGAATTAAAGAACCCGTACCATCATTCTCGGCTTGCTTTGGAGCTGCCTTCCTACTATTAGACCCAACAAAATATGCCAACGAACTTATCAGAAAAATGGAAGCTCACGGTGCTAACGCATACTTAGTGAACACAGGTTGGATTGGCGGACCTTACGGAGTAGGCAACAGAATATCTCTAAAAGCCACAAGAGCAATCATAAATAACATCTTAAACGGCGACATTGAAAACGCTGAATTTGAGACACTTCCTATTTTTAACTTACAAATACCAAAAGCCTTGAACAATGTAGACGCAAATCTACTAAACCCAAGAGGACTATGGGAAGACCCTGCTGAATGGGACAAACAAGCTGTGAAATTAGGTGAAAAATTCATCAACAACTTCAAATTCTTCACAGACCATCCCGAAGCTGAACAATTAGTAAAAGCAGGACCTCAAATATAATTAAAATTACATTTTTGTCATATTAAAACAAACCTCAAGAGGAGACTATTTTATTGATAGTCTCCTTTTTTATTTACAATCCGATTGAAAATTACCATTTCACCTTATATTTTATCCAAACATATTTCAGTGCAAAACAAAAAAGAATTAGTTTTGTGCAGTTCACATTATTAACATTAATTTTGCACAATCTTTGCAAAAGATTAATTCAAGAAACAATATTTTTTAACTAAAATTGTTAAAACCATATAACAGAATTTTTAATCTAAAACTTTATCTAACAAGAAGATTTACAGATTATTTTTTACAAAAAAAGCATACAATGACTTTAAGATTTAAGATATTTATAATCATTGCATTATTCGCAGTTGCCTCATGCTCAACCGAGAAAAACACTGCATCAAGAAGATTTTTTCATAATATAACAACCAGATACAACATATATTTCAACGGATATACCGCTTTTGACAAAGGCATAAAAACAATGAACGATGCCAAAGAAAACTATGTCCAACTAATTCCGATATACAAAAATGAACCAAGTGAAATTCACTCGCAAATGGGTGGCGACATGGATATTGCAATTCAAAAATCTGTGAAGGCAATAAAAATGCACTCCATAACAGTGAAGCCCGATTTGAAAAAGGGCAAAGGCAAATTAACGCCTGAGCAAAAGGCATTTATGAAAAAATCAGAATACAATAAATGGATAGATGACGCTTATTTGCTCATCGGGAAATCGCATTACTACAAGGGCGAATACCAAGTGGCAATGAAATCGTTGCAAACCATACTTGCAAAATTCCGCACCGAACCAATCAGATTTGATGCCTTATACTGGATTGCCAGATGCTACGCATCAATGCTACAACCCGGTGAGGCTGAGAACTTTATAAAAAAGATAACCGATGATGCAGAATATAAAGGCAATTTAGATAATGAGCTTGAAATGCTGAAAGCCGACATCGCCATAAAGCAGAAAAAATATGAGGTAGCCATAAATATATTGCAAAAGCAAATTCCCAATATCAAGAAAAAAAATAAAAAAGCACGCATTAGCTATTTGATGGCTCAACTTGAAAACGAAGTGGGCAACAAAGCACAAGCAAGAAAATACTATGAAGAAGTAATAAAAATGAACCCGTCATACGATATGGTTTTTACATCGAAAATCAAAATGGCGGAAAGCTACGAGGCGGAGCAAGGCAACTCGGACAAACTGAAAAAAAGTCTGAAAAAGATGCTCAATGACGATAAGAATATCGACTATCAAGACCAAATATATTACGCTTTGGCTCAGATTGCCATGCAGGAAAACGACGAAAAATCGGCGGAAGAAAATTTCTTGCAATCAACCCTAAAAAGCACAAACAATCAAAACCAAAAGGCATTGTCATTCCTTGCTTTGGCACAGCTGTATTTCAAGCAAATGAAATACCTGAAAGCCGGGGCATATTACGACAGCACCATGACGGCTATATCACCAAGTTTTAAAGATTACCAAGAAATCTCTGTAAAAAACAGCAACCTGCACGTCCTTACTGATAACCTACTGATAGTCAATACAGAAGACAGTCTACAAAGGGTAGCACAAATGGACGAAACAAAACGAAATGACATCATAAATGACCTAATTGCAAAGGTAAAAGAGCAGGAAAATCAACAAAAAAACAAGGGACTGAGAATAGGTTATGACCCGTTTCAATCAAGAGATTACTCGGCTAAATCGAGCAAAGGCAAGTGGCTTTTCTACAATGCACAAGCCATGAGCATAGGCAAAAACGAGTTTAGAAAAATGTGGGGAAATCGCAAAAATGAAGACCATTGGCGACGCAGTAACAAGGCTATGATTGTTGAAAACGACGATGAAAATCAAAATACATCGGGGGTGGAAACCGACAACAAAAAGCCTCAATTTTATCTGCAAAATCTACCGCTAAACGACAGTTTGATGGCAATCTCGAAAGAGAAAGAGGCTCAGGCTTTGTTTAAAGTTGCCGAAACATACGACAAAAATCTACACGCATACAAAGAAGCGGAGGAAAAATATCTGTATTTCGTGAAAAAATTTCCAAATCACAAGCTCGAAGTGGAGGTGTATTTCAACCTGTATATGCTTTACACCAAGAATATGAAAAACAAGAAAAACGCTGATTATGCCAGAAATAAGATTTTAGAAAAATACCCAAACAGCAAGTATGCACAAATTTTGTCAAACCCGAATTACTTGGAGCAACTTCGCCAAACCAAAGACCAAGTAAGCAATCTGTACGAGAAATGCTACCTTGCATACAAGGCTGACCAATACTCTGAGGCTCTGCAATTTATAAATCAAGCTACCGAAATATCGCCACAAAACGACCTTATAGCAGGCTTCAACTATTTCAAGGCGATGACATACGGCAAACTCGGCAATCGAGACTCGATGCAAAACATACTCAATGATATTGTTGAGAAATATCCCGATGCACCAATTACGCCACAGGCTCAGAAAACGCTGGCAGTGCTGAAAAGCGGAAAATATGACCCCAATTATTTCACTCAAAATGCTTCAGACAAGGATTTCTACTACATCTTTATTTCTGATGATGCGGATGCGATAAACAAAATTAAATTCCTGCTGGTAAACCTAAGCGTGGACTTATTCCCGTCTAAAAATCTGAAAGTTGAAGAAGGAACTTTTAAGAAGCAAAAACAGATAATCGTAAAATCGTTTAATAATCAGCAAGATGCCATGAGGCTTTTCTCGGAGGTGCAAAATTCAACCGATTACAGAAACTTAAAGGCAAACAGTTATCATGCTTTCTGCATCTCAAAAAGCAATTACGACAAACTCAAAAAACTTCCAATCATTGAAAAGTATATGACTTTTTTTAACAGTAAGTTTTAAGAAGTCCGAAGTCGGAAGCAAAAGCATAACTAATTTATAACCAACAAACTACATCAGATTTTTAAAAATTCAAGCTGAAACATAGTCCGTAAGATGGGACTTGGGAAGTGCCGTTGTAAGGTGTCATGCGAAAGTCGGGCGACAGGTTTATTGTCATTTTTGACTTTTTATACAAGCCGATATTCTTAACTTTGGCTATTCGCATAACGTCATAAATCGACCAAAGTTTAATGCTTTTGTTAATAAAAAAAGTACCTAAAAAATAATAGGCGAGTAAGTTATTGCGAGAATAAATTAATCCGCCACGGGCAAGTGCAACCAGCCCGCTGATTACCACCGCTGATTTGGCGGCAAACACATATCCGCCTCTTATCGGCTCATCCACATAAAAATAGCCCAAGAAACTCGGCAACATAAAGGTTATACCGCCTGCAATCCACGGATTATATTTATCAAGTTTGTTTGTCTCGGAATAATCCTTCAAAGAAATATCATCTTTAAAATATCTGTACTGATTAATTTGTGCAAACGACATTTTGCCAAATGCCAATATTGCAACCGACAGCAAAATTGCTTTCCTAAAATATTTTGAAATAATCATATCGTTTTATTAAAAGAATAGAGGTATAACTAAATACCTCTATTATAATTATTTATATGTATTAAGCTAATTTAAACCTCCCATGTTTTTCCACTATTCAATAAATCGTCCATGCACTTAATGTTTGTTTCTTCTTGCACTTCGGCAATTTGCTCTTCCAGCAAAACCTCATAGGTGGGGGCTTTTACCGCGCGTATCACGCCAAATGCAACGGGCAATCCGTCTGCCAATGACATTCGCACAAGCATCAGATGCAAAGTGGGGTTTTCGATGGTTACGTCGTGTACCAAAATGTCATCAATGGTAATGCCGTCTTTGCCTATCTCCACAGCTTTCAGCTCAAAGCCGTCTAACATAATTCCGTATTGTTTGTTTTCGCCAAACAGCATTGGCTCGCCGTGTTTCAACCAAAGTTGGTTGTTGGCTCTGGTCTCCTTGCTTGTGATTTGTGCATGCGTTTTGTCATTAAAGATAACGCAATTTTGCAACACCTCCACTATGGCTGTGCCTTTGTGTTTGTCGGCAGCCTCCAAAACTTCGGTAAGCTCCTTGGTTTTCACATCCATTCCGCGAGCAAAGAAAGTGCCTTTTGCACCTATTGCCAACTGCCCGGGTATGAAAGGTTGTTCGATTGTTCCGAAAGGCGAAGTTTTAGTAACTTTTCCCATTTTGGAAGTCGGCGAATATTGCCCTTTTGTAAGTCCGTATATTTCGTTATTGAAAAGGATTACGTTAAGGTCTACATTACGTCGTATTTCATGGATGAAGTGGTTGCCTCCGATAGCCATGCTGTCGCCGTCGCCGGTAATCTGCCATACGCTAAGTTTGGGATTTGCCACTTTTACGCCCGATGCCAAAACTCCGGCACGCCCGTGTATTCCGTGAAATCCGTAAGTGTTCATATAATATGGAAATCGCGATGAGCAACCGATGCCCGATATAACGACATAGTCTTCTTTATTATGACCCAAATTAGCCATTGCTTTTTGCACTGCCATTAAAATACCTGTATCTCCGCATCCTGCACACCACCTTATCTCTTGGTCGCTTTTAAAATCTTTCGATGTAAGTTTTTTGATATTCATTATACTCTTTTTTTAAATGTGTTTTTTAACCTCATTAATAATCTCATTTACAGTAAATGGTAAGCCTTGTACTTTGTTGTATTTGTTGTACTTATATTCAGGATACGACATAGTTAGGTAGTCGGCAAATTGCCCTCTGTTTAGTTCAAAGATTATAATGTTTTTGTATTTACTTAAAATTTCTCCCGTGTTTTTAGGAAGTGGATTTATATGTCTGAAATGTGCATGTGCTACTTTTATTCCGTCTTTTGCAAGCTCGTGTACCGAAGTTGCTAAATGCCCGTAGGTACTACCCCATCCTATTAATAAGGTGTCGGCATCGGGTTCGCCTTCTACTTTAAGGTCGGGAATGAAATCGGCAATTTTTGCCACTTTCTTAGCCCTTATCTCAATCATTTGCTCGTGATTTTCAGGTCGATAACATACGTTACCCGTGTCAAGTTGTTTTTCAAGTCCGCCAATTCGGTGTTCTAAACCGGGCATACCCGGCACAGCCCATTTTCTCACTAATGTCTCAGCATCGCGAGCATAAGGTTTATAGTTTTCAGTATCTTTGCCTTTTACAAGTCTGTTTTTAATTTCCGCCATATCAGCCATTTTGGGTATTTTCAAAGGCTCAGAACCATTGGCTAAGAAGCTGTCGGTAAGAAGTACCACAGGTGTCATGTGTTCTAATGCTATTTTGCAGGCTTCGTAGGCGGCAAAGAAACATTGCGACGGACTTTCAGCGGCTACCACCGGAATCGGGCTTTCGCCGTTACGTCCGTATAGAGCTTGCATTAAGTCGGCTTGTTCTGTTTTGGTAGGCAAACCTGTTGATGGGCCTCCTCGTTGCACGTTCACTACCACCAATGGCAATTCTGTGATAACTGCCAATCCGAGAGCTTCGGCTTTAAGTGCAAAGCCCGGCCCCGAGGTTGAGGTAACTGCCAGATGCCCTGCAAAACTTGCTCCGATGGATGTTACCACTCCGCCGATTTCGTCTTCGGCTTGAAATGTTTTAGCACCCAAATCGTGCCTTTCGGCAATGTATTGCAAAATTTCCGATGCCGGAGTTATGGGGTATGAACCCAAAAACAAAGGCAATTTAGTTTTTTCGGCGGCAGCCAATAAGCCCCAAGCAGTTGCTTGGTTTCCGCTTATGCTACGATAAGTACCTTTTTTCATATTCGACTTATGCACTCTAAATGAGGGCATTAAGTGGATATTATAAGCATAGTTATAACCTGCATGTAATGTTGTTTGATTGGCTCGTAACACGGCAGGTTTGTTTTTAAACTTCATTTCAAAGAAGTCGTCGGTATATTTAAGCTCATTGCCGAATATTCGATATACGATTCCGAGAGCAAACATATTTTTACTTCTTATTTTTTCTTTTGCCGTTAATACACAATCAACCAAAGCCTCTTTGGTAAGAGTGCTAATAGGGGTGGCTATTAATTTGAAGTCATGTATTGCATCCTCCATTTCTTCGGGAGTCCATTCAGCTTTTTTGAAGTTTTTTGTAGTAAAAGCATCTTGGTCGATGATAATAGTACCACCTGATTTTATCATTGGGTAATTTGCCTTTAATGCGGCTGGGTTCATTGCGACTAATACGTCGTAGAAATCCCCCGGGGTGTTTACGATGTTTCCAAAATGTAGCTGGAAGCCTGATACGCCTCCGACTGTACCCTGCGGAGCCCTAATTTCTGCGGGATAATCGGGAAATGTGGCAATGTCTTGTCCTTCTAAAACGGTAGTATTTGAAAATTGAGTGCCTGTCAGTTGCATTCCATCACCTGAGTCGCCTGCAAATTTCACAACAACTCTATCCGCTTCGATAATTTTTTTCCTCATGTATGTTTTTTTAAAATGATTTAGGTTAATATTAAATGGTTAGTGTTAATTTTACCATTAATTATAGTTAGTATAATATTTTCGTTATACAAATGTATAAAAATTTATGTTAAAAAAGCCAAAGAGAATAATATATATTTATATTTGTGCTGATATATTGAATTAAGTGTATTTAAAACAACAATAATCATTGTTTTTTTACGATTTCTATTTTAAAAATTACAATAAAATGAATCTTCTACAACTAATTAAAGACAAAGCAAAAACAGCCGGCAAGACAATAGTTTTGCCCGAGAGCAATGACGAACGCGTACTAAAAGCAGGCGACAAAATACTGCAAGAGGGGCTTGCCTCAATCGTACTTTTGGGCGATAAAACCGAAATTTTGGCGAAAGCCGAAAGCATGGGATTAGAGAATTTGCAAAAAGCAAAGTTTGAAAATCCTGCCGACAGTAGCAACAAAGAGCGTTATGCCGACATCATGGTTGAGATGCGTAAACACAAAGGAATGACAAAAGAGAAAGCCTTGGAGCTTCTGAGCAATCCGTTGTTTTTTGCCACATTGATGGTAAAAGCAGGCGATGCCGACGGCGAAGTAGCAGGTGCTATCAATGCCACAGGCGATGTGCTTCTACCTGCGTTTCAATACGTTAAGACCAAACCCGGAATGAGTGTTGTATCAGGTGCTTTCATAATGATTTTGCCTGACGATACTTATGGCGACAACGGCATACTCTTCTTTGCCGACTGTGCCGTATTCCCCAATCCCAATGCCGACCAATTAGCTGAAATAGCCGTGGCTACCGGTGCAACTGCCAAAGCCATTGCAGGCATCGACCCAAGAATTGCCCTATTGAGCTACTCGACCAAAGGAAGTGCGAGAGGCGAATTGGTAAGCAAAGTAACCGATGCTACCAAAAAAGCACAAGCATTAGCCCCCGACATGGTTATCGACGGCGAATTACAAGTTGATGCAGCTCTGGTTGATAGCGTAGCAAAAAGCAAAGCTCCCGGAAGCGAGGTCGCAGGCAAAGCTAATGTATTGGTATTCCCTGACTTACAATCGGGCAATATTGGATATAAATTGGTGCAACGTTTGGCTAAAGCCGAAGCCATAGGTCCTATATTACAAGGTATGGCTGCTCCGATTAACGACCTTTCGCGAGGTTGCTCCGCCGAAGATATTGTAAATTTAGTTGCCATAACAGCAACTCAGGCTATCTAAAAAGCAAAAAACATTTGCCTCAGACCTAACCGGGTAAAAACCTTGTTAGGTCTTTTTATTAATGGTTGGCTTGGGGGTTAAATTGGAAATCGAAAGTCAAATTTGTGATAAATATTAGATATTTACAAAAACATTATGTTTATATTATTTATAGTTTTATTTTTGGCTTTATTTTAAATTAATTTAATGTTACAAAATATTTTAACATATATAGTCGTAGGTTTGGCAGTTTTTTTTGCAACAAGAAGTTTGGTGAAACTTCTAAAACCCAAAAATAACAACGCCAAAAATGCGTGTAATTGTTCAAGCTGTGGCACATCGTGCAACTTAAATAAGTAATTTTGCATTTGTAAACAACTCAAAAACAACAATATGAAAAAAGAAAGAACTTTCAAAGAACGCATGATACTGCATTATCATATCAACAGACGAAGTGGTTTATTGCGTTTTATTTTCATAAATTTCTTAAAACTATTAGGCGTACTGGCACTCATAGTATTGCTGATAATAGGTCTAAATCAATTAGTTTTGCATTACCTTGGAATGGGAGTTGAAGTATGGTTCAATAACACCATTCAACATATTGATTATAAGTATGTTCTAATGATGTTTTTTGCAAGCGAATCTATACTCGGATGGATACCGCCCGACCTGTTTATAGTGTGGAGTAAAGCATCTATGACGAAGATGGTTTACCTTAATGTGGGCATCTTGGCAACTATCTCATACTTAGGGGGTATGGTGTCATATTACTTGGGCGTGCTGATAAGGCGTTTCCCGAAAGTGAATAAATACGTCGAGCGTAAGTTTGAAAATAACTTTCAGCTTGTCAATCGCTGGGGCGGAATAGTTGTACTGATGGCTGCTATGTTCCCACTTCCTTATGCCACAATAAGCACCGTGGCTGGTATAGTGAGATACCCTTTTGGCAAATATCTTTTATACGGAAGCACCAGATTTATAAGGTTTTATCTGTATGCTTTTTGGATTTTCTGGGGCTTGGAGCAATTGGCTTAGATTGGAAAATGTGTATAAGTAGTGGCAAAAAATTAAAGTCAAACATTCAATTAAAAACCAAGACCAGTGTAAAGGTAAAACGTTTCAAGTTACGGCAAAACATGCCATTACTTTATACACAATGTTGGCTGTGCTTCTTTATTTTCAGTTAAAAGTTTATCTAAATATGCTCTTTCTTGTTCGTAAGTCATATTCATTATCTTTTCACTCATTTTGTCTCTAATTTCACGCATTACTTTTATTGCATCAAACTTTTGTTCTTTCTTAACGTTATTCATCGTTTTCATATTTTATAATTTCTTTAGGTGTTCTTATTTCTATCATATTATATCCTTTTTGATAATTTATTCCATTGTATCCTCTAATTCTGTCAAGATTTACAATATGTTTAAAATTCCAACTT
>PDWI01003215.1_pt1 | contig 23264 bp, 18 predicted proteins | sample 1430891 | NCBI WGS metagenome assembly PDWI01 (sample SAMN01162508, study PRJNA174530) | Oral metagenome, whole genome shotgun sequencing project. | biome: Marine environment; feature: Marine mammal; material: Swab sample of the gingival sulcus; isolation source: swab sample of gingival sulcus... | reverse complement strand
TTATTTCCATTCCTCAGAAATGATATTTCCTGAGATGCCTACCACAATCATTTTAATTGGTACTTTACGACTTGCTCTATCGATAGCGATTTGTACTAGTTGCCACAGACCTCCACAACAAGGTACTTCCATAATCATTACTGTGATAGTATTTACTTTGGCATTCTCTATTAGTGATACAAGTTTTTCGATGTAAATCTCTTTGTTGCTGTCTAGCTTAGGACAGGCGATGGCAAGAGAATTTCCTCGTAGATAGTGAGAATGGAAGTTTCCTAGTGAAAATGCTACGCAATCCGCTGCTACTACAAGATTTGCCCCTTTGAAATATGATGCCATAGGGTTTATTAAATGCATCTGCACGGGCCACTGGCGAAGTTCTGATGCTTGCTCATCTATGCTTGTTTGTTGTGTGTGGCTGTGTAGTTGAGAGGTTGCCCGTAGGTCTATTGTTTTAGAACCTTGACAACCACCACAACTATTTTGCGTTGGAGGTTCTTCTTGGTGTAGTTCATTTCTAATGGCTTCTACATCGTAGTTGTTTGCTTTGAGGTAGCCCATTGCTTGTTTTACAAAGTCGAATTCGTCATGATGTTTGAGGTGTTTGAGGTGTGCAATGATGGTGTTGTAGCCCTGTTTGCTAACCATTTCCATAACTTTTATTTCGTCATAAGGTTCAGCTTCTCGCTTTTCGATAGTGATAGCCCCTTCTGGACAGTGTCCAAGACATGCCCCAAGCCCATCGCAAAAAAGGTCGCTGATGAGACGTGCTTTGCCATCTATGATTTGCAATGCTCCTTCTTGGCAATTAGGTACGCAAATACCACAACCATTGCATTTTTCTTCGTCTATTTTTACAATTTCTCTAATCATATAGTAATTTTTTTGTTAAGATTTATTATGATATGTCGGCTATGGTAGTGTTTTTTAAATACAATCTAAATTCATCCGACAGTTTTTCTGGTAGGTTATTAAACACACATTGGTTGAAAGAGCATACTCCATTTTGCATACAGCATATATTTGGTTCTATCTGTCCGTCTATCGTTTCGTAGATTTGTAGTAGAGTAATTTCCTCTTTGGGGCGATTGAGTGTAAAACCGCCTTTCGGACCTCTTTGTGAGACTATATATCCTGCCTTTGCCAAGCGTTGTATGACTTTGGCAAGATGATTTTTGTTGCTGTGTAATATCTCTGATATTTGTGTGGCATTTAGTTTGGTATCCGCCTTCCCTATTAGTGCTATAGTATGTATGGCGATAGATGCCGCTTCTGAGATATTTACTATTTTATTCATTACATTTTTTTTGTATATGTATTTAAGTACTGTAATGCAAAATTACAATTATTTTTTTATTTACAAAATAAAAAAGAATATTTTTGTAAATAAATCGATAAAATAGACATTTTATGCAATGTCAAAATCTTGTTGTATCTTTGTAAATTAAAAATAGCAAAATACACATCATAATATTATGAACATATCTTTTTCTTGGCTACAAGAGTATTTAAAAGTTGATTTGACACCAGAACAAATTGCAGAAATATTGACTTCTATAGGTTTGGAGGTAGGACATATTGAAATGTATGAATCCATCAAAGGAGGTTTGGAGGGGTTAGTGATAGGTGAAGTGAAGACTTGTGTGCCTCACGAAAATTCAGACCATTTGAACATAACGACTGTGGATATTGGTGCATCAGAACCATTGCAGGTGGTGTGTGGTGCTTCCAATATCGATGCTGGACAGAAAGTTGTGGTGGCAACGGTAGGTACGAAATTGTATTCTGGGGAAGATAGTTTTACCATTAAGCGTTCTAAAATAAGGGGCGTAGAGAGTTTTGGTATGATTTGTGCCGAAGATGAAATAGGAGTAGGCTCATCGCACGATGGCATAATGGTATTGCCACAAGATGTTGCTGTTGGCACTCTTGCCAAAGACTACTTTGGCGTAGAGAGGGATACCATTATTGAGGTTGATATTACTCCCAATAGAGCAGATGCGATATCGCATTATGGTGTGGCACGAGATTTGTATGCTTATTGTATTGCTCATGGTATAGAGGCAACGCTACAAAGACCACAATATGAACATTTTGTACAAAAAAAAGATAATAATATAAATGTTGTAGTAGAAAACCCCCAACACTGTAAAAGATATGTAGGAGTATCGATGTCAGGCATAAGAGTCGGCAAATCGCCTAAATGGTTGCAGAACAGACTATTGTCTGTCGGTGTTAGACCGGTTAATAATGTGGTAGATATTACAAACTATGTGATGTTTGCTTTTGGGCAACCCTTACACGCATTTGACATTGATAAGATAGAAGGGAAGGGTATTGTGGTGCGAAATGCACATAAAGATGAAAAGATTGTGATGCTTGATGAGGTTGAGAGAACGCTTTGTCAGTCGGATTTGGTGATATGCGACACACAAAAGCCTATGTGTCTTGCAGGTGTGTTTGGAGGACTTCACTCTGGAGTGAGCAATGCTACGACTTCGATATTTTTGGAGAGTGCTTATTTCGATTCTGTTAGCGTTCGTATGTCTGCAAAAAGATATGCTTTGAATACCGATTCCAGTTTTAGGTTCGAAAGAGGGGTTAATCCGCACGATACATTATATGCAATTCGTGTAGCGGTCGATATGATACAAGCTATAGCCAACGGTACGATAGAGGGCGATTTGATAGATATTTATCCTCAAGATATAGAGGATTTTAGAGTTGTATTGTCTTTGAAAAAACTACATGCTTTGATAGGCAAAAAGATAAGCGTTAATACGATAGAGACTATTCTCAAAGGGTTGGAAATATCTGTTTTTGACAAAAAAGAAGAGGGTAACGATACAATATATCATCTTAATGTGCCTTCGTATAGAGTAGATGTTCAGAGAGATGTTGATGTTATAGAGGATATACTTCGCATATATGGTTATAATAATATAGAAATATCAGATAGTTTGAGGTCAAACATATCCTATCGTCAATTGCCTGACAATCATAAAACTAAAAACCTTGTAAGCGAACAACTCACGGCGAATGGGTTTTATGAGATAATGAATAATCCTTTGAGCAAAAGTGCTTACTACGAAAAACTAACCAAATATCCTAAAGAGCATTCAGTGAAGATACTCAACTCTTTGAGTCAGGAACTGAATGTTATGAGGCAAACATTGCTGTTTGGTGGATTAGAAAGTATCTCTCGCAATGCCAATCGTCAAAATAGTAACTTGAAATTTTATGAGTTTGGCAACTGTTTTGAGTATTGTAAGGAAAAAGAAAATAGCAATGATGTGCTTGACTCTTATGTTGAGAATGAGCAACTTGGTATTTGGATTACGGGCAAGAGGCACTCTGAAAACTGGTTGAGAAAAGGGGAAAATAGTTCTATATACGATGCTATTGCGTTGGTAGAAAATATCCTCCAACGACTCGGAGTGGCACGAAGTGTTGTCAGAGAGTTTGAAGACCAAATTTTTGGGCAAGGATTGGAATATGTGTCGCAGTCTAACATTGTATTTGCTCAAGTTGGAGCAGTATCAAAAGATATGTTAAAAGCGTTTAATATTAAAGATGATGTATTTTATGCAGATATAAAATGGAATATTCTTTTGTCAGAAAGCACAAAAAAACAGATTAAATATAAAGAGATATCTAAATTCCCAGAGGTGTCGCGTGATTTGGCTCTGTTGTTGAACAAAAATATATCGTTTGAGGCGGTGAAAACTATTGCATATCAAACGGAGAAAAAACTTCTGCAAAAGGTAACATTATTTGATGTTTATGAAGGAGATAATATTGAAGCAGATAAGAAATCTTATGCGGTCAATTTCATATTGCAGGATAGAGAAAAGACGCTGACAGACAAGCAGATAGATGCTGCTATGCGAAGGTTACAACATGCGTTTGAAGAGAAACTGTCGGCAACAATCAGATAATAAGTATGTTTTGGTTGATTACTTTTGTGAGAAATTTGCTGTATGACCTCAAAATAATGAAGTCGTACAGTTTTTTGAATATTCCTATAATATCTATCGGCAATTTGACGGTGGGAGGCACCGGTAAAACCCCTCATATAGAGTATTTTGTGCGAGAAAATCTTGCTTTGGGCAAGAGAGTGGCTGTCGTCAGTCGTGGATACAAACGCAAAAGTAAAGGAATGGTAGTGGCAACAGAGATGGCTTCTGCCAAGACAATAGGTGATGAGCCATATCAAATCTTTTGTAAGTTCCCGCAAATAATAGTGATAGCCACAAAAGATAGAGTGAATGCGATACAATATCTGTTGTCTCAACAGCAACGCCCAGATGTGATATTGCTTGATGATGCTTTTCAGTATAGGAGACTTCACCCTAGCCGTCATATACTTCTTATAGACTACAATCGACCTATATTCAATGACCGTATAATGCCTTATGGTAGGCTCAGAGAGAGCCTAAATGGAATAAAAAGAGCAGATGAAGTGATTATTACAAAATGTCCTGAAACACTTTCGGCTGACGAAAAACAGGTGTGGGCTAAAAAATTAAATTTACCCAACCATATCGTATTGAAGTTCTCAACGTTATTGTTTTTTACTCCTAAAAATATTTTTAGTAGAGAACCACTTGATATCTCGCAAAAGTATCATATACAGACTATTACAGGTGTTGTGAATGCAGATAGTTTATACCGCTATTTGCATCCCTTTTCTTTGTCTTTGACTAAAAAAGAGTATCCTGACCATCATAATTTTACAAAACAAAACATAGAGTCAATCAATATTTTAGCCAACTCCAAAGATATTATCATTGTTACCGAAAAAGATGCCGCTCGTCTTATTGACAATCCATTTTTGTCTGATAGCGTCAAGGCAAAAATATATTCGGTAGAGGTAAGAGTCTCTTTCTTGTGATATTTAATTTTTTGTTAGACCCTAAAAAGGTGTTTGAACTCATCGGCGTAGAGGTGAGAAAGCCCCTCTCGGTTGTCGATTGCATCGCCCACGACAATCATAGTGGTCAGTGTTAGGTTATTCTCTTTGACTATTTTTGCAAGGTCTTTGAGTTTACCACGATATATTCGTTCTTCTTTCCAAGTTAGTTTATAACAGGCAGCCACAGGAGTGGTCGGAGGATAGTGTTCGAGTAGGTCTTTTTGTACGCTATCCACTATGGAGGCACTTAGAAATATACACATCGTGCTTTGTGAACGAGCCAAAAGATGAAGTTTCTCCTTGTCGGGCATAGGTGTCCGCCCTTCGCCTCTGGTGAGAATAATGGTTTGTACCTTTTCGGGAATCGTAAATTGAGACCTCAATGCCGCCGCCGCCGCTTGAAAAGATGATATGCCAGGGGTGATGTGATACGACATTCCGTGCTTGTCAAATAGTGCCATCTGTTCTTGAATAGCCCCATAAATGCAAGGGTCACCCGTATGTAGACGAACTATTAGTTTCCTTTGGTCATAAAACTGTTTCATAATATAAAACTGCTCTTCGAGGTTCATATTGGCTGAACTACGCACGGTAGCCCCCTTCTTAGCATAATACGTCAATTCAATAGGCACAAGACTTCCTGCATAAAGTATTAAGTCGGCTGCTTCCAAAAAATGTTTGCCTTTGACCGATACTAACTCTGGGTCGCCGGGTCCTGCTCCCACAATCTCTATGTGTCCTGTCCGTATAGCACTGCGATTTAGAGCAACGGCAAAGGTGAAGTTATTTCCTTCACTCAATACGCCTTTCTGCTTATCGATAATCAAAGCCCCCATCTCCGACAGTTTCAAGGCTGATGCTTCCGATACGCTTGGCACAGTGGTTACACTAACTACCTTCGCAGAAGGGTTTGGCACATCAATCCCTTCCAAATTGTCTGCTGTGAATATGTGTAGCGGTGCAGAATATTGTTCCGAAAGGTGATGCAATAGTGGTTCATCTTTTTTGAGGTCTATAGTGCCTATCGTTGCAATAGAGTCGAGAGCAACGCCTTTGGCAGTAAGTTCGTCTTTGATATATTCTGCCACACCATCGGCTTTGCATAGTTTACGACAGCCAACTCCCAACTGCAATATTTTTGGGTGAAAATAGATAATTGGCAACGAACATTCTTTGTATATAAAAGGAGTAACGGCTATCAGAAGTTTATATTTTTCTAATTCAATATTTTTATAAGAATAAAAAATATCTACATAATCGGGTTTGGTTCTTTCCAAATATTCTGTTCCACTGTCTTTGATGTCAAGCAAAAGAGCAGTAGGTTTTTTGTTTACAAATGTTGTTAGTGGGTGATTGAAATTGTCGGCAGAGGTGCGTGTCTGCCAACCAAATCGTTTGCCGATGGTATCCAAAGCCCACAATCCGGTGTTGTCGCTTTGAGTGGTGATAACCTCTTCGCCTCCTATAATACGAGCCAATCGAGTGCTTAATTTGTTAGCCCCGCCTATATGTCCCGACAAAACAGAAATGACATAACGCCCAGTGCTGTCGATATTAATGATGGCAGGGTCGCTGTATTTGTGCGAAACAAAAGGTGCGATACTTCTTATGCAAATGCCCATTGCTCCTATAAAGACAATGGCTTCGGCTTCGGTGAAAAGTTGTTCCGTTGCTTTTGCGATGCTTTTGATGGGGATACAACCTTGTATCGGTGTTTTTGCATATATGACAGCTTGTGGTATCTCTTTACAAATGTTGTTGGCTATATCTATAGCCGTTTCTGATACGAGGATAATAGCTAATTTTATCTCTTTATGATTGGTGGTTTGTATGTTCATTTATATAAAAAAATATAGATTTTTTTGTATGCAAAGATAGTTAAAAATCATTTTAAAGACAAATAAAATATATTATTTGTAGAAAAAAAAGTACCTTTGTGGCTTTATTAATAAGTAAAATTTTATTTTTATGAGTAAAAGATTTTTTAATGTGATGCCGAAGGTTCGCTTTAAACGCTTTACTCGCAAGTCGTATAGTGCTTTCAATAGCCTACACAAAGCCATTACCATAGGGGTATTGTCGGGTTGTACGCTTTTGTCGGCTCATGCTACTGCGGTCAATCCAGTGGAAAGAGCAACACTCAACACATCACTTGACTCAATCGTTAAAAGCGAGTTAGATGAAGTAACGGTTACTGCTACAAAAGTAGATTTGCCTATTGGAATGGCAACAAAGCAAATAATCGTCATAGGTAGAACGGAGATAGAGCAGGTCTCTCCCAAAAGTATTCAAGACCTCTTGAATTATGTGGCAGGAGTCGATGTCCTGCAACGAAGTCCACACGGTGTACAGGCTGATATATCGTTGCGAGGAGGGTCTTTTGACCAAACAGCCATTCTCCTAAACGGAGTAAATCTTACCAACCCACAGACGGGACATTATAGTTTCGATATCCCCGTCAATATTTCCGACATAGAGCGAATAGAAATTGTTCAAGGACCAGCTTCTTTGGTCTTTGGAGCGGGTGCTTTTGCCGGTGGTATCAATATTATTACAAAAAAAGATACAAAAACCAATATCTTTGCTAAATTGGAAGGTGGAATGCACAATCTCTTCGGGGCAGAGACTCGAGCTTCGTATAAAGCCAAAAATTCCACTCATAGTATTTCGTCAGGATATGGTATGTCTGATGGCTACATTAAAAATAGCGACTACAAAATTTTCAATGTGCTGTGGCAAAGTTCATTCGACTTTGAAAAGACGATGGCTCTTGACCTACAAGCGGGGTACAACGACAAAATCTATGGAGCAAATACATTCTACACTCCTGCCTTTCCCAATCAGTATGATAAGACAAAAAGTATTTTTGCCTCTGTGAAGGGAAAAACATATGGCAAGGTGCAGTTTATCCCTCAAATATATTGGAGCAGACACTATGATGAGTTCCAACTTTTCAGAGAGGGAACACCCAATATCCCTGTTTGGTACAAAGACCATAATTATCATATAAGCGATGTCTTTGGGGCTAATATCAATGCTCAATATCATTCCAAATTTGGTATCACAAGTGTTGGGGTAGAGTTGAGAAACGAAAGAGTGTTGAGTAGTGTGCTTGGCAAACCAACAGATACTATTGGAAAATATAATAAGAAAGATAGTCGTACGAATATAAACTATTTTGTAGAGCATAACTTTATCTATGATAGGTTTTCTCTTTCTCTGGCAGGTCTTCTAAATCAGCACAGTGCCAATAGAGACCGTCTGGGATTCTATCCGGCGTTGAACACATCGTTTAGGGCTACTAAAAATCTGTCTTTGTATGCGTCTATGAATATGGCAACTCGTATGCCTTCGTTCACGGATATGTATTATCGTACTCGTACCCATCAGGGCAATCCAGATCTTTTGCCTGAATATTCGAGGGCTGTGGAGATAGGGTCTCGTTACCACAACAGTTTTGCAGAGGCATCGGTGGCTATTTTCTACAATCAAGGCACAAACCTCATAGATTGGATATATAACGAAGGTGACAAAAAATGGTATGCCGTCAATCTACCGAAAGATAAAAAATTATCGACAGTTGGGATTAGCACTGGTTTTGCCTTGAATTTCAAAAACTTGATAGCCACAAGTCAGCCGTTCGATATGCTGCGATTAAACTATCAATTTATTGACCAAAAAAATAGAGATGCAAGTGAGGCAAATCCTATCTCTATGTATGTCTATAACTATGTAAAACACAAGTTTACGGCATCTCTTTCGCACGATATTGTAAGAGGTCTATCTGTCAATTGGAGTTTTCGTTGGCAAGACCGTCAGGGGGCATATACGGAATTTGTTGATGCCAAATCAACGGGGAATAAGGTAGATTATACTCCTTTTTCAACGCTTGATGTTAAGGTCAATTACGAATTTGGATTATTTGATATTTTTGTCAAAGCAAACAATATATTTAATAAACCGTATGTCGATTATGGCAATGTTCCCCAGCCGGGCTTATGGGTCATTGGTGGCGTGTCGGTGAAGATATAGTCCGTTGTAGTGCTTAAATAAAATAAAAAAGTGGCAGAAACAATTTGCATTCGCCACTTTTTTTTGTGTTATTAATAATCGAATTGTCAGATTATGATTTTATGGCTTTCGCCTCCAATAGTTAAGATATATACTCCTTTTGCCAAACCTGATATATCAAGCAGTTGGACAGATGAGTCTATTATCTTTTCTAAAACTTTTGTGCCTCTTATCGAAAATAATATTGCTTTGTTGCCTATATCTTTTTGTGATGTGTTCAGAAATATTACACCGGATTTTACGATGATAGAGTTGTCTGTTGTTTTGGTGTCGGCGATGCTTGTTGTTGTGGCAGTGCTGTTTTTGATTTTCAAAGGAGCATTGGCAATACATCTGATAGAGTAGCCCATAAATTTGTCTTCGTAAAAACAGTTTAAGGTCTGTGAGTCCCAATAGGTACGAATAAACATTCCTTTTGATTGTGCTTGGTCGCTTTGTGTTTGAGTCCAGAAATATGCTTGATGCGAACGCCCTGAGTAGCCATTGAAATATTTACTTGTGGAGGTGCTACCAAAAGGTGATAGGTTCAACATTGTAAGGTTGTTGCCGGCAAGGACAGTAGGGTCGCCGGTAGGGCTGTTAGGTTTTTCCCACCCAGTTGTGCTTTTGATTAGTTCTCCGCCAGTGTAAGACAGAGATGCTGTCTCTACATCGAAGGTCATAGCGTCTTGTGGTGAGATATATTTTGCTAACTCTTCCCAGTCTGCAACAGATGGTACTATCCACCCTTGTGGCATTACATTATCAATGTCGTTAGCCGCATACCAATTATACAAAGCCCCCATAGTATCACGATTTTGAATGTTGTTGTCATAATATGTTACAGCAGGTGTTTTTGTGTCTTCCCATTGCTGTTTAGTCAGCCCAGTGATTATCGCAGAACCATTGTTGAATAGGGCAGTACGCATATTTTGGCGTTGCCATACTTGATTGCCTATTTTTACTAATGCATATAGCTCTATCTCTTCTCCTCTGACATCTTCCAAATAGTATGGAGTAGCAGTAGCAATGGTAGCGTTGTCGATGTTCTGATAAGAGATATTGCCTTGTTGGTCGATGAAGATGCCTCCAGCCCAAGTCTCAGACAAAGCCTCTTCTGTGGCTAATCCTGTGGTATAGTCAAAAATAATTTTGCCCACTTCTTGCACTTTATATCCAGTAGATAGGTCTATGGTGCTATCTGCTTGTGCCAAATAAAGCAATTGCATTTTTTCTCCGACACCGTTTATTACCACATATTCGTAGGATATGACTCCTAATTGTTTTTGTCCATCTACAATAAGTTGAATATTACTTTTGTCGAAGTCAGACTCGTTGAGAACTGGCATTTTTACTTGCGAAGACATAGTTAGTATGCCACACATTAGCCCAAATAGTAGGGCGATTGTCTTAAAATTGTTGTTTTTCATAAAATAGTTAGTTTAGTTATAGTTTTTTTTTGAAAGCACAAAAGTACAATTAGTTTTTTAGATATGATAATTTTTGTTTTTGTATAAAAAAAAGAGCAAGTGTTTGTTGCGACTTGCTCTCTCTCTAATTCGAAGGTCTGTTTATTTGTTATCTTTGACCAACCGCTCAAAGGAAACGACAAATTCTACTCGTCTATTTTCGGCACGACCTTTTGCTGTGGTGTTGTCTGCTACTGGTTTTGTCTCACCATATCCGTCAGATGTCAATCTGGCTTCGTCAATTCCCTTTTCGATAAGATACTGACGAACGGCTTTGGCTCTATCTTTTGATAGTTTGAGGTTTAGTTCATCACTACCTTGACTGTCGGTATGCCCATATATAGATAGGTTATACTCTGGATTATTTTTCATAATATCAACTACAAGGTTCAGTACAGAGTAAGACTTCGAGCGAATAGTAGCTTTGCCGAACGCAAACTGTATGCCGTGAAGTGCCTGTTTGAATACTTTTAGCACATCTTTGCTTACAGCAGGACAGCCATTGTTGTCATATACCCCCTTGACATTAGGACACTTATCTTGATAGTCTAATACGTCATCGCCGTCTGTATCTTTTGGACAGCCATTTTCGTCTATAAATGATTTTGCCTCCTGTGGAGTATTAGGGCATTTGTCCATATAGTCGGCTACTCCGTCTTGGTCGCTATCTTTGGCACAACCTTGAGTATTTACTTTTGCTCCTTGCGGAGTATTAGGACATTTGTCTAAATAGTCAGCCACGCCATCTTGGTCGTTGTCTTGGTCGCAACCATTTTTATCGACAAGATTAACTGCCTCCTGTGGAGTATTAGGGCATCTGTCTAAGTAGTCAGCCACACCATCTTGGTATGTATCCAACGGACAGCCATTGGTGTCTATGGTTATATCTTGTGGAGTGTTAGGGCATTGGTCAAGGTAGTCGTAAACACCATCTTGGTCTGTATCCAACGGACAACCGATAGAATCGACCTCAACTCCTTCTGGCGTATTTTCACAGTTGTCGTAGCAGTCGGCAATACCGTCTTTGTCTGCATCGATAAGACAGCCGTTCTCATCGACAAACTCTTTCTTTTTGGTGTTAGGACATTTCTCTTGCAAAAACTTTATATCAGTCATAGGGCATAGGTCTCTCTTATCGTTGATGCCGTCCCTGTCTTTGTCGGAATCTTTGCCAAAAGATAGTAGCAGCCCCGCTTGTAGGTTTAGGCGAGAAACCGTGTATGGCATTGGCACTTTTTCGATGAATTGTGCGGTCTGATTATCTAATGGGGCGTTTTGTATGTTTATAAAACCAGGTATATAGTCAGATACAATAAACATATTAACTGCACCTAACTTTATGTTTACTCCTGCACCAACACTCTTGAAACGTCCATCTTTAAGAGAGTGCGATAGGTATAGTTTGAACCATTCTGCGGGGCGGAAATTGACTCCCAAAGTATATTCTTGCATCACTCTTTGGTTGTAAAGGCGAGTGTTTGACAATCCGGCAAACGATATTTTGTTGTCTAAAATACCATACTCTACGCCAACATTAGCAGCTGCAGTTAGCCATTGTGTAATTGGTTGGCTGACACCTTGTTTGTGGTTAAATGCCAAAGCCTCTTTTATATTGTCTTGCAATTTATTCAAAGTATCTGTCAATGCTTGTTCTCCACCTTTTATATTGAAATTGACACCTTCAAATTTGTATTTCCCATCAAGCGATGATTGTATGGTATTCTCTTTGTTGCTCCAACGAATGAATCCCAAATCGGTAACGGCAGCCGAAATAGTTAGGTGTTTTATAGGCTCTATGGTAATCCCTAAATCCACTGCACCGCCATATCCTTGTGGTATCATCATAGATAGGTCAAATGGTTGGTTCTCGAAAGTATCTCTTTGAGCATTATATTTTAACATTGGCAACATAAGATAAACATCGCCTTTGGCTTCAAGTTCCCAGATATCACGAGTGGCATCAATGCTCATTTTTTCTATGTTGCTATGTATCCCTGCCAGACCAGCCAAGCCTTTCAGTTTAAGTCCGACAGTGATTTTATTGTTTAATTTTCGCATATAGCCTAATGCAAGTTCGCCATATATAGCACCGTTGATATTTATATCTTTGAAGTCGAAACGCCCTTGTTTGCCAGAGCCATAAAATAGCATTCGGAACATATCTTGTGGCACCAACATATGGGTGTTGTTTTTTAGTGATAGGTCAAAAGAAAAATAGTTTTTTTCGTTTGCTCTAAATCCAAATCCTAGTAAAGATATTGCAGTGCGACTATCAAAACTGTTGGTTGTACCCAATCTATTGTATAGTTTGTCTATGTTTTGAGATGGGCTGAATGCTGTTACCCACTGCCCATCATTTTTGTATAGTAAATCTTGTATAGAGAATGGTGTGCCTAATTCGGTATAGAAATTTGGAAAAATGGGCAGTGTAAGATACCATTTTGATTTTGGGAAGAATGCGGGATTGAGTTGGTGTCTAGTTGGCACTCCGTCCATAAAGTAGAAAGTGTTTGTTTGAGCAGTTGCTCCAAATACTATCAGAGATAGTAGTATGTTAAAAATTATTTTTTTCATTGTTTCTAAAATGGTTAATCTGTTATTTGTTGATGATGTCGTCAATATTTTGATTTACAGTTCCTTTGATATAGGCGGAAATAAATAGTTTTACCCAGTCAGTACCTTTAATGTTTATTTGGCTATCTTCGGTTTTGCCTGTGATGGCATACTCTATTATTATGTTTTTTGTGTTTTTTATCTCTTTTGTTTCAGATGAGTTGAACTTTATGAGTATATCTGTTATAAAAGGCTCTTGTGCAAATCCATTAGCATCGACCTCTGGACTATCTACGGAGATATTCTCTTTACGGCATATCTCATTGCCTAGCATATCTATGAAACGAATAGTAGCATTAGTCTGCACTGGTAGGTGATTGTGAAATTTAAGTTCTAAATTTAACTCTTCAAACTCAATACCTCCCTCTTGTGTTGCCAAGTCTAAATTGACATCTCTTATAGTGTCTATAGACCTTAATTCACTTTTTGCATCGAAGTGAAAAGGCAGTTTGACAGTTGTGATTAGAGTAGCTGTTTGAGGGAATACTTCATCACTTATATCTTCGTTAGGTGCTACCTCTACACTATATTTAATACCTAATTCCTTTGGCTCTTGTAGTCTAAACAAAAGGTGTGTGCCTCCGTTTGTTCTATCAAAGGTAAATTCTGTGTCGCCAAACTGCCCGTTTTGAGGTGAAGGAATAAGCGGAATGGTAGTCGTAGGTGTTCCATTAAAATTGGCATATACGACATCTGTACCATTGGTAGCATATACTGATGATATGTTAAAATTTAAAAGTGCCGTTAGTGGATTTTTGAAGGTCATCGTAACGATAGGATTGTAGAAGTATAATTTGTTCTTGCGGATTACTTCATCGCCAATGATTTGAGTAAGGTTCAAAATCTGTTCTCTTTCGGGAATGACTATCTTATTTGTCCCTGAGTTCATCATTTCGATGGTGTTTGTATCTGTGAAAGTTAAAAAAACATAGTTTTTCTCTTTGTCGGAGCCGTATAAGTTATCTTTGATGCTATCAAATACATCAAAAACAGTAACCTGTGATTGACCAATTGGCATAGCAATGGTTGTGTGTAACTGTAAATTCTTGTCGAGCGTGTTGTAGTCCATTTTTGTACAGCCCCAGACCGACAAAATGATAGACATAATGATTGTTAATTTTAAGTGTCTCATAAATGTTTTTTTTTGATTTGTTGTGTTATATTTGTTCTTTAATAATCTCAATACCAATGCGTTCTATTCCTTCAAGCACTTCGATGCGCATAAGGTGTTTGAATGTAAACTTATACTCCCCTTTGGTTGGGAATTTGGTCTTTTCTTGCCATATGAGGTTATTGTCGTATGTAGAGCCGATGCCACTTCCTCGCCACTTCCCCTCTTCGTCGAGCAGGAAAATATTGACTGTGTCTGTCGTTAGGCAATCGTTGTGTTCTCTGTCGATGGAGAGCCATAGGTTTTGACGAGGAAATTTATCGCTATTTCTGACGATAATACTAATCTGATATGTAGAAATAGTATCCGTAATATCAGCAGAGAATGAAAAGCCCTTGTCGATAGCCCAAACGCCATCTTTTATAGTTGTATATTCGCTATAAACTGTGTTCCGCTGACAACTTACAAATGCAATTGTCAAAACCAATAAAATTATTAAATGTGTTATTTTTTTCATTGTGTATCATTTTGTTGGAATGAGATTGCAAAGGTAGTAATTATTTCTATTACTGATTGACCTTTTTGATATGTGCGGTAGATGGTTGTGATAAAATATTTTGTTTGTATTTTTTATTAATGTATTTTTTATTAATGTATTTTTTATTTATGACAAATTAATTGTTTGTTTATAAAAAAAATATTGTAACTTTGCAGTCTTAAAAAATTGAAAATAATAATATTGTATAAACTCTTTTAAAATTTCAAGAAATGACAAAAGCAGACATTGTAAACGAAATTAGTAGAAAAACAGGCATCGCAAGAGAAGATGTGCTAAAAACCGTAGAAACTTTGATGGATTGCGTGAAAGGCTCTTTGATAAAAGGTGAGAATGTTTATTTGAGGACTTTCGGTAGTTTCATAATTAAAGAACGTGCGGAAAAAACAGCTCGTAACATAACAAAAAATACCACTATCAAAATCCCAGCACATAAAATCCCTGCATTCAAGCCTTCGAAAGAATTTGTAGAAGCAGTGAAAAAAAATAAATAAGCATTAAGTTTAACAATTAAATAAAAAGATAAGATTATGCCAAGCGGAAAGAAAAGAAAAAGACATAAGATGTCAACCCACAAACGCAAAAAAAGACTAAGAAAAGACAGACATAAAAAGAAAAAATAATCTTTCGTCATTTAGTATTACAAAAAACAAATTTAAGGAAACAAGCAAAATCTTTGAAGCCTTTAAATTTGTTTTTTTATTAAGAGAACAATATATTGGTCGGCTACACGCTGACTAACATCATATTAATTGCAAAATTGAAATTTATGAAAGAATTGATAATTGATGCCAATAGCGAGAAGGTCTCCATAGCAATGCTTGACAATAAGAAATTGTCTGACTATTCGTGTGATGACCTCCAACAGAGTTATGATGTAGGGAATATATATCTAGGTCGTGTAAAAAAAATTCTTACAGGCTTAAATGCCGCATTTATCGATATAGGTAGTGGAAAAGAGGCGTTTATTCATTATCACGATTTAGGAGAAGATTTTCCTTCGGTAAATAAATTTTTACAACAACTACTCAATAATCGCAAACGCATTCCAAAATATGAAAAATTACCATCGCTTGAAAAAGATGGTAAAATTCGCTCTGTACTTACCGTTGGGCAAGACATATTAGTGCAGATTACCAAAGAACCAATATCTACAAAAGGAGCAAGGTTGTCGGGGGAAATCTCCATCGCCGGTAGATTTATGGTGATGCTTCCTTGTTCGGAAAGTAAGACTTCGGTGTCATCAAAAATCAACACAAAGGGTGAGAAGGTACGACTACGACAGTTGGTTCATAGTATCAAACCTGCTGACTGTAGCGTTATCATTCGCACTGTTGCCGAGGGCAAGAAGGTGGCGGAGTTGCATAATGAACTGAAACTGCTAAAAAGCCGATGGGACAAGGCTATAAAGCAACTTCGTAACTCAAAAGGGGTAGGGTTGGTGTCGCAAGAAAATAGCCGTGTGGTCTCTATTATCAGAGACTTTGTCGATAGCGACTACGAGCAAATATATGTCAATGACCATAAAACTTTTGACGAAATAAAGGATTATATGCAACTCATTGCTCCCGAACACGCCGACATAGTAAAACTTTATGATGGTGAAATCCCAATCTTTGATAATTTTGGCATCACTCGTCAGATAAAAGTTGCTTTTGGGCATATTGTACCATTCAAGCGAGGTGCATATCTTACTATGGACCAGACAGAGGCAATGTTTGTGATAGATGTCAATAGTGGAAGTCGTGTCAGAGCAACACAAGACCAAGAAGAGAATGCCTTGGAAGTGAATTTGTTAGCCGCAGATGAGATTGTGCGTCAGCTTAAACTACGTGATATTGGAGGTATCGTTGTTATTGATTTTATCGATATGGACAATAAGGCTAATCTGCAAAAACTATATGATAAGATGCACGAATTGATGAGAAATGACAGAGCCAAGCATAATATACTGCCATTGAGTAAGTTCTGTGTTATGGAGATTACTCGCCAACGCATTCGTCCAAGTATAAATATCAAAACCGAAGAGAATTGTCCTACCTGTTTTGGCACGGGAAAAGCTCAACCATCAATACTATTTACTTCTCAACTTGAAGAGAAGGTGGAAAAGATAACCAAAGTGATGAATCTCAAAAAGGTAACACTTTTTGTTCACCCTTTCATAGAGGCATATCTACGTAAGGGACTTATGTCTGACTTTATGAGGTGGCGTATAAAATATTCTTGGGGTTTACGCATATTGCCAATGCAAGAATTAGGGTTGTTACAATATAAATTTATAGACGACAATAAAGAACCTATCGACCCAGATGTCGTTTGAAAATAGTATTTTACCGTATATGACAGATGATGTTTTTTGAGAAATGATTAATTTAGTAATAGATATAGGCAATACACAGTCTAAAATAGCAGTGTTTGAAGATAGTCAAATTGTTGATTTTCAGGTTAAAAAGTCTGTAACCATATCGTGCCTAAAAGATTGTTTTCATAAATATAAAATAGACAATACTATAATATCATCTGTGTCTGTCAGTGTGCGAGAAATTTCAAGTTTTCTTGAAGCCAATAGTTGTCTAATAGAGTTTGATGCTAATACCTATCAGCATATAAATTTTGATTATCAGACACTTAATACTCTAGGTAAAGATCGTATTGCGGGAGTGATTGGTGCTACAGAGTTTTTGCCAGACGATGATTTGTTGGTGGTTGATATAGGTTCTTGTATAACATATGATGTGCTTACAAAAGACTCTGTTTTTGTCGGCGGGAATATCGCTCCAGGACTCTATATGAGATTGAAGGCTATGCACGACTATACCGCTAAATTACCTATGGTATATGCTAATGAGGCGAAGGAGTTATTGGCTAAGAATACCAAAGATGCACTGTTTAATGGTGCTTTTTGGGGAATTGTGTTTGAGATAAACACATATTTTGATAAGTTGCAAGAGGTATATCCGAATATCAAAGTGGTGCTTACAGGTGGTGATGCTCATTATTTTGAAAAGTCGATAAAACAGTGTAACTTTGTAAATTCTAAATTGGTTCTTGTAGGACTTAATAAAGTAATAGTATCTGTCGTAGATTAATTGTTCTTTTTATTGCAATTAGTTGAGATACTTTGTGTTAATAGTAATTTATATATAACAAATGACAAATAAAAAGGTAATGATTTTGGCGATTGCTTTGCTTGTGACAATGAGCGTTGTCGCACAAAATAGTACAAATTCGCCATATACTCGCTTTGGTTACGGGAAACTTGTAGATGCTGGTTTTGGGCGTACCAATGCAATGGGAGGTATTGGTATCGGATTTAGGCAAAAAACGACCATTAACCCAAGCAATCCTGCTTCGTATAGTGAGATAGATTCGACATCATTTCTTTTCGAACTCGGTTTCTCGGGGCTAATGACTAAGTTTTCGACTAATTCTTATAAATCATCAAAGACTACAGGCAATATAGACTTTGTATCTATGTTATTTCCCATTAGTAAAAAAATCGGTATGAGCATTGGGCTTTTGCCATACTCCTTTGTCGGCTATAATTTTAGTACAAAAGACTCTTTGCTATTGCCTTCCACCAATGATGAGGTTTATCGTACAAATTACCAATCTTTTGCTGGAGCAGGTAGTATTTCGCAAGTATATTTTGGGCTGTCGTATACTATTTATAAAGAGTTGTCTATGGGGATTAACTGTTACTATATGTTTGGGTCTCTCAAAAATATTCGATATACCGAACAGACTTTTTCTGACAAAAGAAAAAGTTATCCAACCTATTCCGAAGCAGAACTTCGTGTCAATGCTCTAAATGCTCGTTTGGGGCTACAATATACAAAGCCTTTGCGTCAAAACAAAGATATTCTTACAGTGGGAGCTATCTATGAATTGAAACATCAGTTGGGTTCTAAATATAATCGTATCACGCAAGGTGTCGATACTGTTAGCGAGGAATTGACAAATGTTTTTGAGTTGCCTAATGTATATGGCTTGGGCGTTACTTATCGTTTTGACAATAGATTACTAATAGGATTAGATGCTCAGATGCAACAATTTAGTCAAGCGAAGTTTCAAAATAAAACTGATTTTCTTAAAGATAGATTAAAAATATCTTTGGGTGCCGAATATGTTAGAAATCCCAAAGCAAATAGATATTTTGACCGTATGGTATGGCGTTTGGGAGGAAATTTTTCCAACGCTTATACCTCTGTAAACAATCGTTCTTTTGGTAACTATAATGTTAGTGCTGGAGCAGGATTCCCTTTTAAACCAATAAAAGGAATGCTTAATATAAGTTTTGAATATGGTGGTTATGGTACTACTAAATATGATTTGATAAAAGAGGATTATGTAAAGTTAGGTATTACTTTTACTTTAAACGAAGATTGGTTTTATAAAAGAAAAGTTAGATAAAGTATCATTGAAAAGACTATATCTATTTCATACAAAAGCAATATGATAATATGACTAAACAACAGACATTAAAACAGGAGTTTGAGGTTGTAGGCAAAGGTCTTCATACAGGAGCTCAAGTTACTATGACGGTAAAACCAGCAGAAGATAATCGAGGTATCTTATTTAAAAGGATAGATTTGCCAGAATGCCCTACAATACCTGCTTTGGCTGAATATGTATCTGCCACAGAGAGAGGTACCGTGTTGAAGAAAGGCGATGCCTCTGTATCCACTGGCGAACATTTGTTGGCAACGCTATATGCAATGGGCATAGACAACTGTATTATAGAGATAGATGGACCAGAAGTACCAATCCTTGAGGGAAGTGCAAAGTTCTTTGTGGAAAAGATAGAGGAAATAGGCACTCAAAGTCAAACGTCAGATAAAAATTATTACAGTGTGAATCAGAAAATGGTCTTTTATTCTGAAGATAATCAGTCTTCTATAACACTTCTGCCAGATGACGAGTTTTCGGCACAAGTGTTGATAGATTATGATTCACCAGTACTTTACAATCAGTATGCGGTGCTTGATAATATGAATGATTTTGGCAAAGAGATAGCCTCTTGTAGAACGTTTGTATTTGTGCGTGAATTGGAACTATTACTTAAAAACAACCTTATCAAAGGAGGGGATTTAGATAATGCAATAGTGATTTACGACAAAGAAATGCCTATGGAGGAGTTGCAACGCATCGCCGAACTGACTAACCAACCTTGTCCAAAATCAGATAAATTAGGATATATAAATACCGATTTGTTATTCGACAATGAACCAGCTCGTCATAAACTTTTAGATTTGATAGGCGATTTCTCTTTGATAGGTCGCCCTTTCAAAGGTAAAATAATAGCAAAGCGTCCTGGTCATTCGGTAAATACCGCTTTTGCAAAACAGATTCGTAAAGAAATTCGCAAAAACGATGTCTCAGTGCCAAATATCAATCTCAATGCAGAACCAATTCTTAATATTAATAGGATTAAGGAGTTGTTGCCACACCGTTATCCGTTTTTATTGGTAGATAAAGTGATGGAAATAGGTGAAAATTATATTGTTGCCATCAAAAATGTAACATTCAACGAGATGCAATTTATAGGACATTTCCCAGATGAGCCGGTGATGCCGGGTGTACTACAGGTTGAGGCTATGGCACAAGCAATGGGACTTTTTATACTAAATCAGATAGAAACCCCCAAAGAGTATTCTACATATTTCTTGAAGATAGATAATGTTAAATTTAGACAAAAGGTCGTGCCGGGTGATACTATGATTATGAAGGTTAGTCTACCGGCTCCGATTAATAGAGGTCTTGCTACAATCAAAGGATATGTGTTTGTCAATGGGGTGATAGCAACAGAGGCAGAGATGATGGCACAGATAGTGAAAAACAGATAGTTTTTGTAATAAAAAGAAGAGAACCCCGTTTTTTATTATGAATAAATGCAACATTTGTTATAAAAAATAGTCTATATTAATTAACTCCATTTTTTAAATAATTTTTGATGATAAGCGAATTAAGTATAATACATAATACTGCCAAAATAGGCAAGAATGTTGTAGTAGAGCCGTTTGTAGTGATAGGAGAGAATGTCGTCATTGGCGATAATACTATTTTGATGTCAGGCTCTAAGGTGTTGAAGAATACTGTGATGGGGGCAAATAATAAGGTCTATCATTCTGCAGTCATTGGAGGAGACCCTCAGGATTTAAAATATTTAGGTGAGGATACCTTTTTGGAGATAGGCGACAATAATATGTTTCGTGAGTTTGTTACGGTTAATAGAGGTACGGCATCAAGAGGCAAAACGGTTATTGGCAACAATTGTCTTGTGATGGCATATTGTCATATAGCCCATGATTGTGTATTGAAAAACAATATTATTATGTCTAACTCAGTTCAGTTGGCGGGGGAGGTAGAATTAGATGATTTTGCAATAATTGGTGGAGGTTCTTTGGTGCATCAATTTTCAAAAATAGGCAAACACTCTATGATACAAGGCGGTTCACAAGTAAACAAAGATATTCCTCCATATATCATTGCAGCACGACATCCGATAGCATATGCAGGAGCAAATAGTGTAGGTCTCAAGCGTAGAGGATTTTCCACAGAGGTGATTGACGATATTAAGTCGATATATCGAATAATTTTTACCTCTGATATGAATGTGTCAAATGCAGTAGAGTATATCATTCAAAACTATGAATCAAGTATAGTTAGAGATGAGATTGTAAGTTTTATCAAATCATCTGATAGGGGTATTTTGAAAGGTTAAAAAGCCTATATATTTAATAGGCTTATTTTTTATAATACAAAAGGACGCTTATCTTCTTTTTAGAGAGCGTTTTTTTCTTTTGGGAAAATAACTTTGGGCGTGAAGCCTGATAGTTCGTCTTTTTTCAACCAAGTATAAGCCATTATGATGACTATATCTCCTCTATGTATTAGGTGTGCCGCGGCACCATTAAGACATAAAACGCCCGAATTACGCTCTCCCTTAATTACATAAGTTTCGAGTCTTGCTCCGTTGGTTATATCCACAACACTTACTTTTTCGTACTCAAAAATACCAGAGGCCTCCATAAGTGCCTCATCAATGGTAATACTACCTATGTAATTAAGGTTTGCTTCGGTAACAGTGGCTCTATGTATTTTAGATTTTAACACATTGATTTGCATAAGATAACTATTGTTTTATATGTTGTTTTATTCCGAAATGTAATGTTTAGGTCTATGATAAGATTCAACTTTTAAAGGATTGGCATTAATTTCATTGTGCATTTTTCTGGCACGAACAATATCTATTGCCATATATATGGCATTGAGTAATGATTGGCAATTTGCTTCATTTTTGCCAACCAAATCGTATGCTGTCCCGTGAGCTGGAGAGGTACGAACGATATTAAGTCCAGCGGTAAAATTGACTCCCGTTTCTTGGAAAAGGGTTTTAAAAGGTGTAAGCCCTTGGTCGTGATACATCGCTAATATTGCGTCATATTTAGCAAATGCCCCCGACCCCCAAAAACCATCTGCCGACAAAGGACCAAAACACATTACTCCTTTGCTTGTTGCCTCTTCTATGGCAGGCGTGATAATGTCATTCTCTTCGTTTCCCAACAGACCATTGTCAGATGAATGTGGATTAAGTCCCAACACTGCTATGCGAGGGCAAGTAACAGTGAAATCTTTTTTTAAAGACTGATTGAGCATCATTAGTTTATCAACAATCAATTGTTTTGACAATGATTCGCTTATCTGCTTGACAGGAGTGTGGTTAGTGGCCAAAGCAACTCTTACATTGTCGGAGATTAGCATCATAATAGATTTGCCGTCAGTACGATTTTCAAAGTATTCGGTATGCCCTGAAAATTGAAATTTGTCTGATTGTATTGTATTTTTATTGATTGGAGCAGTTACCAAAGCATCTATTTTGCCTTCTTTTAGGTCTTGCGTAGCCATCTCCAAGGCTTCCAGTGCAATGCTACCTGCCTCCAAAGTCTGTTTGCCCATCTCAACATTGACATCCTCGGCACAACAGTTTAAGATATAAGATTTCTCCAACTTAGCATCTTCAACAGAACGAATAGTTGGTATGTTTATCTTATTCATATCCAGTTGTTTTTTGTAGAATGCCAATGCCTTAGGCGAGCCATAGATGATGATAGTACAAAGTTCAGCAAGTCGGCTGTCCGATAATGCTTTTAAGATAATCTCATAACTAATACTGTTTATATCTCCGTGAGTAATGCCTATTTTTATTCGATTATTCATTGTTTTTGTTGTTTGATTGAAAATAACTAAATTACATAGTAGGTTTCCAAATTTATTATGCAAAGGTACATTAAAAATACGAATTAATAGATACAATAATTAATGATGTGATATAGAGTAATATAAATTTGTTTTTTATTTATAAAAATCCTACCGGTTTACCGTCTTTCATTTCAAACTCTTTCAATACTTTGGCGGGAATCCCTCCAACTAATGTGTTGGCAGGGACATCTTTGTTGACCACTGAACCGGCTGCCACAATAGCCCCTTCTCCTATCGTTACACCCGGCAGAATGGTAACATTGATAGCAATCCATGCATTTTTTTTGATAA
>PDWI01003214.1_pt1 | contig 23280 bp, 22 predicted proteins | sample 1430891 | NCBI WGS metagenome assembly PDWI01 (sample SAMN01162508, study PRJNA174530) | Oral metagenome, whole genome shotgun sequencing project. | biome: Marine environment; feature: Marine mammal; material: Swab sample of the gingival sulcus; isolation source: swab sample of gingival sulcus... | reverse complement strand
CCAGTCTAACTTCATTTGTATCTGGTACTTGTTTTATACATACCACTATTTTCATATCTAAACCTCCAATTATCTTAATTCTTTAGCAGCGATAACCATCTTTTGAACTTCACTAGTTCCTTCATAGATTTCAGTTATCTTAGCATCTCTCATCATTCTCTCTACTGGATACTCTCTAGTATAACCATATCCACCGTGAAGTTGTACTGCTTTAGTAGTAACTTCCATTGCTGTTTCAGCTGCAAATAACTTAGCCATAGCAGCCTCTTGAGAAAACGATTCTTTCTTAGATTTTTTATCTGCAGCTAAATAAATAAGTAATCTAGCAGCTTCAATCTTAGTCTTCATATCAGCTAGTTGGAATTGAGTATTTTGGAATTTAGATATAGGTCTTCCAAATTGCTTTCTTTCTTTCACATACTTAACTGCTTCATTATAAGCACCTTGAGCTATACCAAGAGCTTGAGCAGCAATACCAATTCTTCCTCCATCAAGAGTAATCATTGCAATTTTAAATCCTTGTCCCTCTCTACCAAGTAGATTTTCTGCAGGAACTTTACAATTTTCAAAAATTAACTCACAAGTACTAGAACCTCTAATACCTAATTTTTTCTCTTTCTTTCCAACACTAAATCCTTCAAATGTTGACTCAACTATAAATGCAGATATTCCTTTAAGTCCTTTTGATCTGTCAGTCATAGCCATTACGATGTAAGTATCAGCATATCCAGCATTAGTAATGAAAATTTTGTTTCCATTAAGAATGTAATAGTCACCTTCTTTAACAGCAGTAGTTTGCTGACCTGCAGCATCTGTACCTGCATTAGGTTCTGTTAAACCAAAAGCTCCTATTTTCTCACCTTTAGCTAAAGGCACTAAATATTTTTGTTTTTGATCCTCATTACCAAATTCGTAAATTGGTGAAGCACAAAGAGATGTATGAGCAGATAAAACTACTGATGTAGTTCCACAAGCTACTCCAAGCTCTTCAACTAAATTGATGTACTGAAAATAAGTTCCACCAGCACCACCATATTTTCTTGGGAATGGGATCCCCATCATGCCTAATTTAGCCATCTTCTTAACAGTTTCCATTGGAAACTCTTCTGTCTCGTCGATTTCAGCTGCGATTGGTTCAACTTCATTAGCAGTAAACTGTCTAAATAAGTCACGCATCATCAAATCTTCCTTTGTCATGTTAAATGTCATATCTATCCTCCATTTTATATCTACGGGGAAAAAAGCCCCTAAATTAATTATACCATTGACGTTAATAAAATAACAACTATTTTTTGCAACTTTTTTAATTTTTATTCATAATCATAAAAACCTTTTTTAGTTTTTCTTCCTAAATGTCCTGCTCTAACCATCTTTTTCAAAAGAGGATGTGGTCTGTATTTAGGATCCTTGAACTCATCAAAAAGTACTTCCATAATCGCTAAATTAACATCATTACCAATAAGATCTGCAAGTGCTAAAGGTCCAATTGGATGGTTAGCACCAAGCTTCATTGCTTTATCAATATCTTCTGCAGTAGCAACACCATCAGCTAAAATACCCACAGCTTCATTAATCATTGGTATAAGTATTCTATTAACAACAAAACCAGGAGCTTCCTCTACTTTTACTGGATCTTTACCAATTGTTTTAGAAAGTTCAAATATTTTATTATATGTCTCATCAGAAGTTGCTATTCCTTTGATAACCTCAACAAGCTTCATCATTGGTACTGGATTAAAGAAATGCATACCAATAATTTTATCTGGTCTATTTGTTGCAGCACCTATTTCAGTAATTGAAAGTGATGATGTATTAGTAGCAAGTATCGCATTTTCATTCACTACTGTATCTAATTCTTGGAATAATTTCTTTTTAATTTCCATATTTTCTGTTGCTGCTTCTACTACTAATTCACAGTCTTTAAGATCATTTACATCTTGACTATAAGAAATATTAGCTAATACTTCCTCTTTCTTTTCTTCAGTAATTTTTTCTTTCTTTAACAGTCTATCAAGTGATTTTGTAATAATCTTTGTTCCTTTTTCAATACTTGCTTCACTTCTAACTTTAACTACAACCTGATGTCCATTTTGTGCAAATGTTTGAACAATACCTGAACCCATAGTTCCTATACCTAAAACTCCTACTTTCATATATCCTCCTTATTTATTTTTAAATTCTGCTCTTTCTTTATTGATAAAAGCATTCATTCCAATTTTTTGATCCTCTGTTGCAAAACAAAGACCAAATAACATTGATTCTATATCATTCCCTTGATCAATACTTGAATCAAGCCCTACATCGATAGCACTTTTTGCATATTTCACAGCAAGTGGTGCATTATAAGATATTTTCTTAGCAAGACCTTTACAATCTTCTAAAAGATTCTCATAAATATCATTAATGAGTCCAATACTCTTTGCATAGTTTGCATCTACCATTTTACCAGTAAAAATAAGTTCTTTTGCTCTAGCAGGTCCAACGAGTCGTGGCAGTCTCTGCGTACCGGCAAAACCAGGAGTGATACCAAGTGTTACTTCTGGCTGTCCAAATTTAGCTTTTTCACTCGCAAATCTCATATCACAACTCATTGCAAGTTCCATTCCACCACCAAGTGCAAATCCATTTACAGCAGCGATTGTCACTTTTTCTAACTTTTCAAGTTTTCTAAATACACCTTGTCCTAATACGCCGAACTGTCTTCCATCTTCCGCATTAAGTGTTGCCATTTCTTTAATATCTGCTCCAGCAATAAATGCCTTTCCTTCACCAGTAAAGATGATTACAGATAATTCATCATCTAAAGCTATTTCATCTAATAATGCAGAAAGCTCAAGTAGAGTTTCTGTATTAAGAGCATTCATAGCTTGTGGTCTGTTAAAACTAACAACACCTATTTTCCCATCTTTCTCAAATTTTAAATTTGTCATATATACTCCCTTTCTTAATAAATAAAAGAATACTACTATTAAATTATACCCCAAATAATTAAAAAAATTCAATACTTTTTGAATTTTTTTTAATTATTGTTAAAATATATTAAAATAAATATATTTTTTAATTTTTTGAAATCATTTCTTATAAATGTTAAATAATTGACTTAATTTTTAATAAATAGTATAATTAAGTAGGATATATACTAAAAAGGAAGGTGCATATGCTCTATTCATTGCGTAATATAATAGGTGTTGATTATGCAGTTGAAAAGATTTTAAAAAATCAAGGCATTTCAACTATACGTGGCTACTTTCAGAATACTAGAACCAATGAAAGTAGACTTAATTTATCAAAAAGAACAAATTTGTTTATAGGCGATATCAATTTTTGGGCATTACAAGCTGAATTTCTTAGAATAGAGGGTATATACCCTGAAGATACTATATATTTAATAAAAGCAGGATTTACAAATGCCTCTCAAGTAAGAAGATCCAGTCTAGAAAAACTACAAACTATACTACCAAATAATAGTGTAGACGAACTTAAAAATTTAAAAACATCCTATCTACATAATGCAAAAACTTTTGACATTTCAGGTTTTGATATGAACTATATTCAAACTGTTGCATCGAATAATTTAAACTCAAAAACATTCCTTACTAATAGCCAAAGAAATATTGATCAATACGAAGACATAGAGTCTATATTAGGTTTTTCTGATGCACTATCAGAACTATCAAAAGGTATAGTCGATGCTCAAATAAATCTAAATAAGTATTCAATAGAAACACAAAATAAAATACTAGAAAGTGATGAATTAAGTTCTTTAGGAATACATTCTACATGGTATACAATACCAGAAGTAGAATTTGAACTATCACTTGAATATAAGTTAATAAATGATACTAAATTTAAAGATTTTGTCAATTTAAATGATGATCAAAGAGCAAAAACAAAACCCAAAATGGTATTAAGACCTATATCGGGTGTTAACAATTTATTAAAAAAATCAAATGGTCGTGTAAAACTTAAAATAGTACCAGTTGAAAATGAGTAAGGAGGTATTATGCCAAATAAAAAAGATCCAAGAAAACCAAAAGATCCAAGAAATCCAAATGTAATTAGAGAGCCTCAAAAACCAGCATTTGTAGCAGATAATCTTATTTTACAACCAGCACAAATTAAAACAATAGATGTTACATCATATAGAAAAGTTCTAGGAGAAAAGATTGATTTTGAAATGAAAAGTTCTGAATGGAAAGTCAAATTAAATCAATGTCAAAAAAAACTTGCAGATGCTGAAAAAAGAATAGCTGAACTCGAAAATCAACTTCTTTTAGCAAAACAGAGTATAAAAAGAAGTTTTGATGCACAAGACTTAGCTGATTATTTAAATGATACTATTGACTTATTTAATAAAAATGCTAATGATAAGGGTAGCCAGTATGCTAGATATATCATTAATTCAATAGACTTCGATTTAAAAGCTAAAGTTTATAAAGATACTACTAATAATAATGATGATGTTAAATTCTCTCCTGTTGATATTTCATCAGATAATCCAGATTCTTTAAGTAGTATAAAAATTAATGTAAGAGCTATTCCAAAAGAAGAATAACTATAAACAACTTAAACAAATATTAACTCAATAAAACTACACCATTCATAATGAAATGGTGTAGTTTTTTGTCAGCATTATATTTCTATATTGGATTCTTCTATTAAAGACTTTATTTTCTGCTCATCATATACTACAAGATTTCTCTTTCCTATTTTATGATAATAAGCAATTCTTCTTTGTAAACAATCTATAACCCTTGTTTTATCATTCAGTTTTTCATATGACTGAATTGCTTTTTTAATAAACTCATCAGCCTTTCTATTATTAGAATCTGCATATATTTGAAAAATCAAAAGACTTATTTCTCCTCTTAAAACCTCATTTTTCGTTTTAACTAGTATCTTTTTTAAATTAGTTAAAGCAAAATCTATATCTCCCGTTTTAGCTTTAATAAAACTTTTTAAAAATAACATTCTATGATAAAATTCAAGATTTTTTTTTGAATGAACATCTTCCATCCCAATATCTAAAATTTCTAAAGCCTCATCGTAATGTTCTCTCATAATTTCTGTATTTACTATATTTACTATATTTTCATGTTTAGCACGATCTAAATTTAACTCATTAGCTATTTTATAAGCTTGTTTAAAAAAATTAGAAGCTTCTTCATAATTTTTGTTTGCTATTGATAAAACAGCTTTTTTATTAAGATCTTTCATTGTTTCTGCAATTAATTTTGAACTCATTTTACTTCCTTTCTAAAAGCATTATCTCTTTTTCGACTAAAATCCTTCTCTTTTCATTTAAATAAGGTACTATTTTTTTATAAATATTGAGTGCTTCCGTAAATTCACCACTTTTCTCATGTTCAATACCAACTTCTAATAATTTTAATGAAATGACATGTAAATTTTTCATTAATTGTTCTTTTTTAAATTTATATTCATCTGTATTTTTTTTATCTTCTACAACAAACATCTCTTTATTTATATTATTTAAACAAGTTTTATATAAATTAAAAGATTCATCAAATTTTTCTTTTAAAGCATAAATATTAGCAATAGAACTATCTGCCATAAAAATACCTTTTTGATAATCAATTAATTTACTCACATCTCTAGCTGTTTTAAACATTTCAAGTGCAATATCATAATCACCCTCTTCTACTAGTACAAAACCTGTATTAAATAAATCTTTTAACTTATGTGAAATAATCTTTGAAATTTCTTGCATAAACACCTCTTTAAAAGTAGACTTTCTAAAAGAAAGCCTACTCTAATATTATTCTTCATCTAAACTGCTTTCAAGAAGAAGAATTTCTAATTCTTGTAAAGCTAGATCCACTTGCATTTTTTCTAATTCTGCTTTTAATTCAATCTGCTTTTGAATAAAATCATTCGGTGGTACAGGAACTAATCTAGTTTTTAAAGTACTTGTACCCTCTTGACTAAAATTATACTTAGATGAATACTTAGCATCTATAGTAGATGTTGAAAGAACTTTTTTCTTAGTAGATCCAAACCATCCTTTTCTCTTCTTTTCCACAACTCTTTGATCAGTATGAACATTATATTCACGCTCTGATGTATAATTAGTTGTAATTGCCATTTTAACTTCAATCACTGTTTCCGAAAACTGATAGAATGTTGGTTGAAATCCGGCTCCAATCATTGAAGTGACTATTGGCTCTTCACCTGGAAGACCATAATCCGGCATATAAACAGGCGCTTCCTCTGCATCACCCATTACTTCAAGTATATCTATAGAATGAGCATCTAGTCTAGTTTGTGCATGTGCTATTGCGCTCCCTAAATTATATACCATTTCATCAAAAGGAACATTTAACAATTCTCTTCCTATGCTCATCTTTACCTCCTTTTTATTTCTAAACTCATACCACTTTTCTTATAATTTTTTTTAGTTTCAAGCGACAGATTTTTCTTAGTATCCTCAAGTGTAAAATTTTTCTTACTTTTACTATCTTCAAGACTTAAAGAATTTTGTTTCTTAGTATTTCTATCAATAGTGAAAGTATTTTTCTTTCTATCTTCCAATTTAATTTTATTAGAATCCTTATCTTTTAAAGATAATTTTTCTTTCTTTTCCTTTTTATTAATATCCATAACACTCATCCTATTTTTATTATTCTTATTAAAATCTTTGTTTTCAACAGAAATTTTAACAGAAGAAGATTTAGGACTATCAATAACCATCTTATTATTATTCGATATTTTAAAAGAATTACCTAAACTTAGTTTCCACCTTTTTTTGATATTACTAATTATCTTTAATGATTTTTGAAACAGATTTTCTTTCTTTTCAGATTTAGAAAATTCCAAAGGCTCCGTTTCTTCTTCATCTTCAGGCATTTTTTTAACTTTATTTTCTGACTTCGTTTCTTCTGAAACGACATCATCGTAATCCTCTGATAAAATATCACTATTTAATAATAAAGATTCCTCCGTTAAATTACTAAGTTCATTACTATTATTACTTTCATCCATAGAAACTCCTATATACTATTTTGGTGGAGTAGGTGCTGGTGCTGGTGTTGGCTCTGTCTTCTTCTTCATTTTCTCTTCAAGTTCTTTTCTTTTCTTTTCAATTTCTTTCTCAATAATATTTAATTTACCTTGCATCTTTCTCTGTGCGATCTCCGCTTTCAGTTCCATTCTCTTAGTAAGCAAATCATTTGGTGGTACAGGAACTAATTTTGTTTTAAGAAGACTACTACAAGTAGCATCATAATCATATTTTTGAGTATAATGCGCATCTACTGTTGTTGTAGCATAAGTAGATTTCGTTGTCTTATTCCACCATAGAAAACTATACTTCGTATGCTCTTTTGTTTTTCTTTCAGCATACTTAGTTTTTCTTTTTCTATCGAATTCCCTTGAATAATGTACATTTAATACAATTTTAACTTCAATAATTGTTTCAGCAAATTGATAAAAAGTTGGCTGAAATCCAGCTCCTATCATTGATGTTATGCTAGGTAAATCTTTAATATTATCACTAGGTTCATAATTCTCATCAATCTCCTTAAAATTAATAGGTGGAAGATGAACTGGTGCTTCTTCAGCATTTCCCATTATTCGTAAAATTTCTATACTATTACGATCTAATGCTGTTTGCGCCTTAGCTATTGCCAAACCCAAATTTGTAATCATTTCAGGAAATGGAACATCTAATGCTCTTTGACCTAAATTACTCATATGTGCCTCCTTTTATATTAAGATTCATTCGATTTCTTTGTTTCTTTATCCTCTAATTCCTTATGCTTTTTAGCAAGTTTTTTCTTTAAATCTACTTGTCTAATACCAATAGATACATCCAGATATTCTTGTAAAAATGCATTTGGTGGCTTAGGCATTAATTTCGTTCTAATATAACTTGATCCATCTACGCTATATGAATATTTATTAGAATAAGCCGCATTTACACTTGTTGCAACAGAAACAGAAGCAAACATATAACTCGCCTTAGTATTTGTAGTTGTTGTTACAGATGCTTTAAATTCTCTTGTTTTCTTTGTTGTAATAGCAATTTTAACTTCAATAATTGTTTCTGTAAATTGATAAAAGGTTGGCTGGAATCCAGCTCCAAGTAATGTTGTTGTTAATTTCTCTTCATTTTTCCCAATAGCAGGTAATTCAATTTCATCTTCCGACATCAATTTTGCTACTTCTATCGATGCCTTATCAAGTTTATATTGAGATTCAGCTATTGCTTTAGCTAAGTCAAAAACCAAATCACCTATTGGTACATTCAACAGTTGATGACCTATATTAGCCATATTAACCTCCTTTCTTAATTAGATGGTAAACCTAATGTAAGTTTTAAAACATTTCCTATTAATAAAACTTTACCTTGTTCTATCGATTGCATTTTTACAACCATATTTTCTTCAGGAGTTATTTCAACTTGGAATTTATCAATTAGTTTATAGTTTTCGATATCTAGTTCGTCTAATAATGCCATTGCATCAATAGCAGATAGACCAACAAAATTTGGTATGATTATTCGATTAGTATATTTTTGTTCTGGTGGGACTGGTACGAATTTTAGTTTTAATGTACTCTTTTGTTTTTGAACAGTATTAAAATAATTATTATAAGTTGCATTCGAAGGCATTATTCGCATTCTAAACTTATTTTTATTAATATTTTTCTTTGAATTGTCATCATAATTTGCAGTATATGATTCTTTTTTAGTAAAGTTGTATTCCATTTTAAGCTCGAAATCTACCTCTGGTATACTATACCAATTAGCAGTTAAGCCCATTGCAGCAAGCTCTTCATTTTCAAGTATTTCATTTTGTATATCTATCGCAGCTAAATCTAAATTTCTCTGTGCTTCTGCAATTCCTATACCTAAATTTGATATAATCGTTGATAAATCATCTAAATAATCTGTTACATCCTCTACATCAGCTTCACTATCTTCAAGTAAATCTTTAGGTACTTCTACTCTTCCTGATACAATTCTTTTTATATCAGAAATAAATATTTCCCTCGTTCTTGGATTCAATTCTTTAGGTATTTCAAATAATTTATCATTATTTTTTTTAATATTTTCAATAAATTTATCTACATTCATTCCTCTAGTTAACTTAAGTATTCTAGAAATATTCCTTCTACCTAATTCAAGGAAACTTTCTACATCATATACTCCACCTTCGATCAATTCAACTGCAACATCCGGACTCATTCTATCAATAGAAAGAAGCTCTGCTTGAATTGAATAAAAAGCCAACATACTAGTTAAAAATTGTTCTCTTCTAGGGTTTATCTTATTTAGTATTCTATCCCTTTGAATTTGTGTTCTTGTATTTTTTCTTAGATCAATTAAATCTTTTATACCTAATTCATTAAATTTTTTTACCAATTCTTCACTAATTCCACTTAGTTTATTAAGTGATTTATACAAAATATCACCTCCTAAATGATTTAAAATATTTAGTTAACAAAATTTAATTCAAGTTAATATTATCACAAAAATGTAACATAGTCAATTTAGGATAAGCTTTTAAGCAATAAAATAAAGAGAAAGTTTTACTTTCTCTTATGGTTGAAGATATACATGGTCCAAAGTATTCCCTGTAATATCTATATCATCTATAATGTATTCTTTTATAAAATCCCCTTTTTTAAGAATAATTTTTATAAAATAAGGACTTTTTAATATCTTATCATTAAAATCTTTCGTACTATCAGCTAAAGGAAGAATATATTTAAAAGTATAACTATTATTTTCAGACTCTAATTTCTTAGGAAAATCAACAGTATAACCAAATAAATCCTTATATTTAATCGAATGATATTCCATCGCTTTTATCTCATCACTTAAATCAATTAACACTTCATCCGGCTTTCCTTTAACATCAAGACTTAAAACGATTTCTTCTAATGATAAAAATCGATGAGGTTCAAAACTTAATTTTTTACCAAATATATTCGTTTTACCATTCCAATAATTCCAAGAACCCTTCAAATCTAAATTTCTTACCGATAAACCTACTTTTTTTATGCTGCCAATTATTTCTTTAATTTTTTCTCTTTTTGTTTTAATGATTCCCATTATTTTATAATCACAGGTATTATCTTCTACTGAAGAATCCATTATCAATGTAAATTCTTTATTCAATCCTTCTTTAAAAAGATATTCTCTTTCATATGGTGTATTTAAGTACATGATAATTTTTACTTCATCAACGTATTTATTCGTTTTTACAACCATTTGATTCTTTTCATCGTTTAAAATCTTTGGCATTTTAACATCCATTATTATCGGTGTATTAATAATTACATCAAATACTCTTTCTACTAAAATATCATCATATTCTAAATAAATCTTAATTTGATATTCTCCATCCGAATATTTTGGTACGCTAAAAGTATAATCAGACCACTCTACTTCACCAACTTTATCTGTACTATCCATCAAAATTTTTTCACTAACACTTTTCCCTTTATAAAACCATTGATAAGACATCGTTAATGGATGTATATACTTTGTTTTCATATCATAGAAGATAAGATTTTCAGAGAATGGGATATCATTAATACTAAAATCTTCTGATTCTGCTTTTAAAGAAGCCATAAGCTCTGGATCAGGAACATCTTTAAGAACCAATGTTTCTCTTTTGATATCACTCCATACACCAAATGTATCCATAACAGCATATTCTATATTGTATACCCCACTTTTTAAAGTCTTTGGAATAGAATAATATATATCATTATCAGTAGCATACTTAAACTTCTTTTTTGCAATCCCTCTATTTATATCCTCTTCAAAATCTGGATCATATGATTTATCAATAAAATGAATTGTATAATCATCAGTATCTACATTATAAGTTTTTTCTAATGTATATTCTGCTACTGGTTTTCTATGTACAAAAAGTTCTAATGCACTTATATTAGAATACATACCCTTATTTTCTTTACCAATTGGCCTGTCTTTAATCCTTCTATATATTTCATATTTGCCTGGATTAGAAAAGCTCTTTTTTCTTACATTTGTAAAGTTTTTTTCATCGAATGTAATACTACAATCTTGTTCATAGGACATCGGATTATCAAAATAATATTTATCATGTACATAATTATAAGGATTATCTATTATCATTTCATCTTTTTCAGGGTCTATATCAAAAGTTTTTAAATCAAAAGTTTCATTTATAAGAATATTATTCCCATTATATATGAGATTATCATTTCTCACCTTATCAACGAGCATATTAATTGCTATTTTTATATCACTTCCTAAATACTCATCGAATAAAGAATGATCTTTAGTTGAAATAATATATGTTTTACAATCTGGGATACTCGATTTTATACTAGTAAAATCACTTATTGATTCAGCATTTACATCCGATGATGTAATATATACAATATACTTATTTGTTAACAGATCAAAATTAAGCTTATTATCTTGTTTTACATATTTCCTAACGATACCAGAATAATAGCCTATATAATCATTTACTGTCTGTATATTAGGAACCCATACTTTATTTATTTTTGAAACAACGCCTTTATAATGAGCTACCCAGTACTGTATATCCAATTTCACAGCATTATTATCATAATATTCTTTATCATTTCCCTCCATCGTGCTTCCACCGATATCTTTAAATACAATACCTTTATACCCATCCTCATCAGAATACGGTAAATTTACTGGCGTTTCTTCCATACCATAGGAATAATCGGTATGATCATGTGACCCATCTTTTCTATAATATATAGAAACTGTATTTTCAACATCCATCAATCCTTCTTTTTTATCAGTAGTTATTTGATATGTTCCTACATCCTTATCATAAGGATAGTTATCAAACGAATTCAACATCAAATTCCCAACATACCCATCTTTATTATATGAATAAATACTTGGTGGATAAGTAGTATGCGTATGTAATTTAATAGAAGCCTTTTTATCATATACATAAGTATTCGTATCCAATATATTAATATTTGCCATAATGGAATGCTTTCTAAATTCATTTTCTATTTTTACTTTATGTTCTTTTATATATGCTTTATTCTCATCCAATATATTTTTATCAAGTAAAAACAAAATATCTGCCTTAGGAAATTCATATTCCTTATCAATATAAACTTTAGTCATTGGTCTTAAATTATCAACAAAAAAATCTCTAATAACCTTATGTTCCAGCTTATCAGAATCTATTATATACTTTTCTATTGTATTATTAAAATCTTCTTTTACTTTAAAAACAATTTGATAATATCCTAACTCCTGAGGTTTGAACTTACATTCATCCTCTCCTATATGAACTAATGTATCCACTTTTCCATCATCATCTTTATCATAATATATTTCATAATTTGAATATTTAATTTCATCTCCATCCAATGATGTAGCTTTAAAATAAAGATTTAATTTCTCGTTCCTAACGACATTATTATTCCATAACATCGCAATAATATCTGGTTTATAATCTTTACCTATATATAATTTTCTAATATAAGTTTTTGATGCATAGTCGTTTGTTACTGTAATTCTTACATTAATTATCCCTTCTTCTTTCACTAAGAATTCTTTTTTAGACATTGCATTTATATCATATAAAATATCTACATCAGAATAGACTTTAAACTCCGTTAATCTAACAGCTGAATTTCTTAAAAGAAATTCAGAATTAATACTAGTATCTGCTTCTAATATCACCCTTCTATTCACTTTCGCTGGATTATCTATTATAACACGCACTCTAGGAACACTCGTATACACTAAAACATAAGATGAATAATGAAAGGGTACACCTTTTTTATCAATATATACAATTGTATAATTATATAGTCTATTATATCCTCTCTCTGGAAATTTATATCTACCTTCTAAAAACCTTTTGGCTGCTGAATCTGATATTCTAATACCATCTATTTCAACATATCGTTCTTTGATAAGATCAGAATTATAAATATCTTCCTTTACACCAAACGCCCACTTATCAAGTATTTCCTTAGGAGCATTAATATCAACTTTCAATTTTTCATTCTCTTCTTTTTTTATTCCACTCAATCCATTCGCATTTAATTTATTACCAAAATAACCAATAGATTTTATAGGATCTCCATTAGAATTTCTAGCTATAAACTGGCAGATAGCCTTACCTTTTATATTAATGTCAAATGCATTATTTTCATCTAATAATGCAGTATATTCTTTTTTATCAATAGTAAAACGATACTCTATTTCAGCAGTATTTTCTGATGTCTTTACTCCATTTAAACTGATTGCAGTATTAGTAATATCATTATTGATTTCAAAAGTCCATTTTTCAATATCCTCTCTATTAAAATGGATCTGCTTTTTAATATTTATATCATTTTGGCTGCCATTATATATAAATTCATCTTCTAATTTCGCAGTGCACCTTATATATATACTCACACTACCATCCTCATTCATATTTACTGTTTTTTCTTTTAAAGCAGCTGTTACTTCCAATATTTTTTTATCATGTACCTTTTTTATTGGTACGGTTTGATACCATGCCCCATGGCCTGAATCGCCATAGTTCGATTTATGAAACATCATACCCTGCCCTGTATGCCAGCAAGAAGGCCAATTATCCACAGCAACATAATTAATAGGATCTTTATTGAGCGCTTCATCAAATCCAGTAAATGTACTATTTTCTATACTAAAATTTAATCCATTATTTATTTGACTTGCTAGTTCAGAATGATTCATTGCAAGCTTATTAAAACTAGGCATCTTTGTAGAACCATAATTATATTTATAGGAATTATAAGCATAACTATTTTTATCCCATGGCATTATAATCCACTTTTTTTCTTCTACTTTTGTTTTAGAATCTTTATCTCTTGGAAAATCATTATTAGAAACATATTCATGATGATAGGTATAACCATGATATCGATATTCTCCTCTTTCTCCCGATTTAATATAATATCCAGTACTTGTCTTTTTAAAATCATTCATCCTCTCTGATATAAGAGAATAATCACCATATACTATAATGTTCTTATCTTCAAAAATTTTCTTATTAAATTTCAGCCCGCCTACTGATTCATACGGTGTATTTTTTGGTATATAATGTTCTTTCTTATACTCTTCCCAGTTTTCTTCAGAATAAATAAATCCCACACATAGTATACTAATTAAAGTAAATACTAATAATATTTTTCTCATCTTACCTCCTAGCATTTTAATCCTTAAAAGGAAATTATTTACAAACATTGTAATACATATTCTTTTTATTGTCAATTTTTTCCATTTAGAATTAAAAAAATAAAATACTGAATCCAGTATTTTATCTTTATAAAGAAAACATTTTCCTAACTTCACTCTCATTTCCCATAACAACTATGGTATCTCCCACATTAAAAATAGTTTCTGCCGTTGCTGGTTCATCTCCTTTCAAAAGAACATTAATCCCATGAAGCGTCTTGATATTACTATCTTTTAACATCACATCTGTCAGTTCTTTTGGCATGATATTAAGAAATATTCTTGCTATTACAAAATCTCTGTGTTTATCCACTATTATGATAGGATTCGATTTTTCATTATATAAAAACTTACTTCCTACTTTTCTTATTACTTTATCTGCCATTCTATTCGTCCATCGGCTTTTTTTGACAAACCATGAAATAACAAGAATAAATGCTATAAATGGTATTGCTGCAACAGCACCCCCTGTAAAATCTTCTCTAAATTGTATGAATATATTTACTACTGTTGATACAATCGTAACCGTAAATGCATAACCAAACATCATGACAAATCTTGCAAGCTTTCTTCTGGATCTATTCTCGGTAATGAGTTCTGCTTCTTCAGTAGTATAGCCACTATTAGTAAGCATTGATATTACTTGAAATCTGGCTTTCTCATCACTTAATCCTGTTATTCTAAAAAGCATTACAAATATTTCTACTATAATAAGATATACAAAAACAAATAATATAAATAGAATTAAAGAACCAATTATCTCCATACCTAACTCCTTTATTCTCTTTATTTCAGATTACCATAGTTTAAAATTATTTACTATATTTTTATAAAAATAAATAGAGCAATGCCCTATTTATCATTTATATTCATCTCTACACCTATAAATATAGGAAGACTATGCTTTACATCATAAATCATATAGACAAATGGTCTATTAAATGAAATTTGTTTTTCTTCAAATACAGCTGATTCTTTCGTCATCTCAACAGCTGTTACTGCTGCTGCTTTTGTTCCTTTTTCATCTACTTCTATAAATGTTTTATGAATGACTTTATTAATACAAATATTCCCATCAGGAGTGCTTCCAAGATTTGAAAAATCGGCCCTAGCACTATTAAACGCATCCTTTATTCCCATATCTATTAACACCTTTTTAAGTTCAATATCATATTCCGATTTAAACTTAGGTAAATTAACCACAACTGATTCTTCATATTTATTTTCAATAAGATTCTTTATTTTTTTACCATCTAACGTATTTAAATACTCTTTCATTGTGATGTTTTCATTAGGAAGAAGCCCTATGAAAGCATATCTCCTATCTTTGTAATACTTCATCAAACCCTTTGTATTTTCATCTTCTAAATAGATACTCTCCTCAGAATGCATCATCTTAATATTTTCTTTTTCACCATTTTCTAAAGTGAATTCTGAATCAAATACATTTTGCTCTGTATATTCTCTCTCCCAATCTGCCTTAAAGCATATGGCATTAATAAGATACATCACCGCTTCAGGATTTATTTCTTTTAGTATTTTATCTATCATCTTATCTGTCTTTTTAGAAACCCAGTTATTGATATTTTTAAGAGTCTCATTACTAAAATTCTCTTTATAAATCTCTGAATTATAATACTCCTTATTCCTCGCTATAAAATCCTCTTCTACTATTAAATTAGGATCATCTTTTATCCATATGGAATTAGCAATAGAAAGCTCTTTTGATTTATTTTCATTGTAATTTTTAAAATATTTATTATGAATAGACAAATCCATTTTAAAAACTTGTTCCATTTCAGAAAGAGTATTCCCCACAGCTCCATTTTCAGTCATTCCCATAGCGGATAATATCGAAACTGGTGATATCATAATATTCTTATTATCAAATAATCTTTTTAACATGTCTATTCCAAAATCACTAATAAGAATATCTTCATTTTGAGTTAATGTTACATCCTTTAAATCACTTACTTTTCCTTCTGAATTTGCTGTTAACGAATTATTATTTACTTCATTTTCACCACTCTCACATGAAATAAATAATAAACTGATAATAATTACTATAAAAACTACTTTTTTCATATTCCCTCCTTGTCTAAATATCCATCTCTATTCCTATAAATACAGGAATATTAAACTCTAAATCATATATCATATAAATAAATGGTCTATCAAATATTATCTTTTTTTCCTCTTCAGAAGGCATCGCATTGCCAGCAAGAAGCACTGCTGTTACAGCTGCTGCTTTTGTCCCTTTTTCATCTACTTCAATAAATGTCTTATGAATGACATCTTCTATAAAAATATTATCATTTAAATCATTAGAAAGCAATGAAAAATCAGCATTAGAAGGATTAAATGCATCCTTTATTCCCATATCCATTAACACCTTTTTAAGCCTTGTATCATATTCCGATTTAAACTTTGGAAGATGAACAATCACCTGCTCTTCTTTTTTACTATTCATAAGATTCTTAACTGTCTTTCCATTTAAAGTTTTTAAATACTCTTTCATCATCATATCTTCATTAGGAAGAAGTGCTACAAAAGCATACTTTCCATCTTTATAATACTTCATCATACCTTTTACATTCTGATCTTCTAAATAAACACTTTCCTTAGAATACATCATTTTTACTGGTTTTTTCTTTCCATTTTCTAATGTAAACTCAGAATCAAAGACATTATTTTCTGTATATTCATTTTCCCAATCTGCTTTAAAACAAACTGCATTGATAAGATACATAATAGCTTCTTTATTGATCGTATCTATAATTTTATCTATCATATTATCTGTCTTTTTAGAAACCCAGTTATTGATATTTTGAAGCGTTTGATTATCAAAAGCTTCTTTATAAATTTCTGACTGATAATACTCTTGATTCTTTTTAATAAAGTCTTCTTTTACTCTTAAATCAGAAGAATTTTTTACCCATATGGAATTAGCTATAGAAAGCGTTTTATCAGTATGTGCTTTATTATAAGATTTAAAATATTTATTCGCCGTATCTATATTCATATGAAAAGCATTTTCCATCTCATGAAGAGTATTTCCACTTGCACCATTTTCCGTCATAGACATAGCCTCTATAATAGATACTGGTGATATCATAATATTTTTATTATCAAATGATTTTTTTAAAATATTTATTCCGATATCTGTTACTTTAATATCTTCTGTTCCATCTAATTTAATGTTTTCAAGCTCTTCTTCTCGATCTTCTTTAGATACTAATTTACCCCTATTATCTTCACATGATAAAAGAATAAACATACTCATTATCATTAGAACAAATCCTATCTTTTTCAAAATTTCTATCATAGTTCCCCCTCTTTTTCTTTTAGACCCTAAAAAATTAAAAAATGTTCCAAAAAAAAATAGAAGGGTTTCCTTCTATTATACTAAAGTCTCTTCTTTAAAACTCTCAATAATCTCTTCATAGCTTTGTTTTGTATATTTTCTACCCTCATCTGTTAAAATATAATAATTATTATCTACTAGCTCAATAATATGATCTTTTTTAAGAGATGAAAGTATTTTTTTCATATGAAGTTTATCCCAATTCATATGTGTATGGATACTCTCTATACCATTTTCAATGTGTTTTCTATCTGTTTTCTCATGATTTAATATATGAAATAATAGAGATTTCTTTTCAAATTCAATCTTTTGATTCTTTCTTCTCCTAAATACTGTAATGAGACCTCTCTTCGGTGCAAATATAAAGACTAAAAGAAATGTTACTCCAGTAATAGTAGCCATAGAACCTGCAATAGAAACATCATAAAAAAGAGCAACTCTATAACCAATCAGTGCATTAATCGCACCAATAACTGCACTTATTATAATCATATTCTTTAGTTTATCTGTAATAAGATATGCTGATACCGGAGGCCCTATCATAAATGCTATAACAAGAATTGATCCTACTACTTCAAATGCTGAAACAGTCGTTATTGATACTACTGACATTAATGCATATTCAAACACTACTGGTGATATGCCAAGTGCTGCTGCTAAACTCGCATCAAATATTGTTATCTTTAGTTCTTTATAAAATAGTACAACAAATAATAAATTGATGATAAGAACGCCTAGCATCGTATACATTGAAGCTGGTCCTATATCCACTCCAAATACTATCATTCTAGTAAATGGCGCAAAGGCGAGTTCTCCAAGAAGAACACTATCCACATCAATATGTACATTCGCTGCATACTTACTTATTATGATTATAGCAATACTAAATAACATAGGAAATACGATTCCTATTGCTGAATCTTTTGAAACAAGTTTTGTTTTATCAAGTAGCTCCACAAGATATACAGTCAAAAGACCCATTAAACTAGCGCCAAGTATTAAGATAGGAGAATTCAAATTATGTATAATGAAAAAACCAAGAACAATACCTAAGAGTATCGTATGCGTTATGGCATCTGACATCATAGACATTTTTCTTAATACCAAAAATACGCCAGGAAGAACGCTAGCAACTGCAACGATAACTGCAATAATTTGTATCTCAAGATCTGGTGTCATTTTCTCCTCCTATATTATTTTTTAATAAATATTCTATTCCTTCTTCTGTTATTAAATAACTATCAAAATAATCTTTTTTAATATACTTATTCTTAACTAAATTTGATAAAATGGTAGCTAATTTATCATTATTCTTTGTCTTAGGTATTATGGAATCAAGCTCATGAAACCTATTTTCTTCATCCATATGATTTAAATGAAGTTTATATAAATTCAAAAGAATCTTATCTCCATTGATATTACTATCTCTTTTTCTCTCTTTCATCCATCGTAAAATAAGCCCTCTATTAGGAGCAAATAATATACTGATAATTACTATTATACTCATAACAATAACTATTGTAGGTCCAGTTGGAAGTTTTGATATTGTAGAGCTTATCACCGTTCCTATCAGTCCACTGATAAGACCAAAAGCTCCCGATAATATAACCATAATAGAAAGCCTTTTCGTCCACTGCCTTGCAGCTACTCCTGGTGCTACTAATAACGCACTCATTAAGATAACACCTACTGTTTGTAATCCAATTATTATTGAAAAAACAATTATGGTAGATAATACAGAAGAAATATATTTTCTAGGTATTCCAATACTATCTGCAAAATCTCCATCAAATATAGTTATTTTAAGTTCTTTAAACAAAAGGAGTACCACAAGAAGTATAATGCTTCCTATAATAACAATAGTATAAACATCTCTTTTTAAGAGTGTGGAGGCTTGACCAAATATAAATTTTTCAAGTCCTGCCTGATTAGCATTAGGTATTGATTGAATATAGGTTAAAAGAACTAATCCAAATCCAAAAAATACAGAAAGTACTAATGCCATTGCACTATCTATTTTTATTCTGCTATATTCTTTTATTATCATAATGATAAAGGATGCTAAAAGTCCTGAAATCAAAGCCCCAAGCATAAATAATAGCGTATTCTTCGTCTGAAGAAAGATAAACATTATTGCTATTCCTGGTAAAGAAGCATGAGAGACTACATCTCCTAATAATCCTTGTTTTTTAAGTATGGCAAAGCTACCTACTACGCCACTGACCATTCCTAAAAAAGCAGAACCAAAGGCAACAATTTGTAATGTATAATCACTAAAAAATTCAAACATGCCTACCCCTTTAAAATATTTCCAATACTTCGATATGCTTTTCTTAAATTATCTTCTGTAAATACTTCTTCTGTTGGTCCAGAAGCAATCAGTCTTGTATTTAAAATCGCTACATAATCAAAGTATTCTTTTACTGTTTGTAAATCATGGTGTACTACTATCACTGTTTTAGAACTATTTCTAAGTTCTTTAAGAATTTCAACAACAGCTTTTTCTGTCTTAGCATCCACACCTTGAAATGGTTCGTCCATAATATAAATATCAGCATTTTGAACTAGTGCTCTTGCTAAAAACACTCTTTGCTGCTGACCACCACTTAACTGACTTATCTGTCTATCAAAAAATTCTTGCATTCCCACTTTTTCTAAAGCTGACATTGCAAGTTTTTTATCTTTCTCTTTTGGTCTTTTAAAAAGACCAATATGTCCATATCTTCCCATTAAAACAACATCAAGTACCGTTGTTGGAAAATCCCAATCCACACTCCCTCTTTGAGGCACGTATGCGATATATTTTCTTTCTTCTTTATATGGTTTTCCTTTAAATAAAACAATACCCGATATCGGCTTAACAAGATTTAACATTGCCTTTATTAAAGTAGACTTACCTGCACCATTTGGTCCAACAATAGCCATTAAAACACCTTGTGGGATATTTAAATCAACATCCCACACAACAGGTTTTTCACTATACGCTACCGTTAAATCTTCAATCTCTATAACATGATTCATATTTTCTCCTATTTAAGTGCATTAACGATTGTATTAACATTTGCTTTTACTGTTCCTATATATGTTCCTTCTGGTGTACCTGGATCCCCAAGTGAATCAGAGAAAAGCTCTCCACCAATTTCAACAGTATATCCTCTTGAAGCTACTGCTTCTTGAAGTGCTTCAATATTTTTTCTAGGAACACTTGATTCAACAAACACTGCCTTTATTTCTCTTTCTACGATAAAATCAGCTAATTCTTTCACATCCTTTGTTCCAGCTTCTGACTCAGTAGAAATTCCTTGAAGTCCAACAACTTCATAGCCATATGCTCTACCGAAATATGAAAACGCATCATGTGCCGTTACTAAAACTCTTGAACTTTCTTTTACCTTATTTAAATTTTCTCTTACATACGCATCTAACTCATCTAATTCTTTTGCATAATCTTCATAATTTTTTGTATAGTATTCCTTATTGTCAGGATCTAATTTAATAAATCCATCTAATAAATTTTTACTAGCTTCTTTCCAAAGCATAACATCAAACCAAATATGTGGGTCATGAACACCTTGATCACCAAATCCTAATAATTTTTCTTCTGGTATATTATCAGAAATACAAACAATAATTTTTTCTGTTTTTTGAAGATTTTCGAATATTTCACCCATTTTACCTTCTAAATGAAGTCCACCATATACAACCATATCTGCTTCATTTAAAGCCTTCACATTCCCTGCACTAGCCTTATATAAGTGTGGATCGATACCAGGACCCATAAGACCTTCTACTTCAACCTTATCTCCACCCATAATTGTTGCCATATCAGCGAGCATTGTTGTCGTTGCTACAATTTGAAGTTTTCCACTTTTCACTTCTTCTTTTTGACCACAACCTACTAAAAACACTGCCATTACAGTTAATAATATTATCAATTTATTCTTCATTTTCTTATCCTTTCTTAATTTATACCTTATAAAAATTATAAGGTATACCTTAACTTTTGTCAAACAATATATAATGAAGATTTTGAAACAAAAAATATCCTACCCAAGTAGAATATTCATTAAAATTCAATATATCTAATTCTATTTATATGTATCAAATCTCTTGTTCTTTGTAAGAATTTTTTTCAATATACATCTTTTTATCTGCTTCTAAGAGCAAAGATTCAATTGTCTTCATTTCTTTCTTTGTTGTTGTTGCACAACCGATGCTTAAAGAAAGATCATATTTTTTCTCATTTGTTTCATTATAATTTTTAATATTATATTTTATATGGTCTCTGCATTTTCCAATTTCAGCCATTGATTCTCTACTACCAACAACTATAAATTCATCCCCACCAATTCGACATACAAAATCATTCTTTGAAATAGACTGTAAAATAATTTTAGCTAATCTTTTTAATGCAATATCACCTTCGATATGCCCAAACATATCATTTATTAATTTAAATCGGTTAATGTCCATCACCATTAAAAATAATATTTGATTATTGGTTAATGATTCTAATCGATTAGGAAGATATGAATCAAATCTTGTTCTATTATTTAATCCTGTTAAAGGATCGTTGTAATCATAACATTTTGAAAATTAAAATATACAATCAATGATGTAATTGAAGTAGACACATAGATAAGATTCAAATTGATATCATATAACTGTATAAGAGCAGCCAGCATAGGAATAGTAGGTTGTAAAAGTAAACTGATAAATTTTTCAAGCTCTATTCTTTTCTTATATGCTGAAAACACTCTAGTCATTGCATAAGCAATATAAGAAAGTGATAACAATACATAAATATTATGATATCTTCCCCTACTATATCTGCCAAAATCATCTAAATTAAAAAATATAGGTGATTTATAAGAAAATAAACAGATAACAGTAATTACTATAATGGGAAGAAATAGAACAGTTAATTGTTTCCAATCTCTTTTTAATTTATAACTTTGCCCTAATATTTCGAGACAATAAAACATCCAAACTATATCAAATAACGGTTGCGCAATAAATACTGTAAAAATAATAAAATAGTGCAAGACATAAAGTTTAGGGTCTGGATTTCCCTCTAGCCACCAACCCACACTATTTGATATTAATAATGTCGCAGAAGTAAACAAAATATAAGAAAATAGTTTATCTTGTCTATTTTTCGTCTTTCTTATTCTGTACCCGAAGTCAGACTTCATTAAAACGATTAATACAAGTCCGATCATATTCATTGCTATATTCATATCGTCTCCATTACTCCTTACACTCTCATCGATATTGTTTATCAATAAAGTATAATTATAATCTATAATACCATATATTATTATAAATTATAACATTTTTTAAATATATAGTAAAAGGTAAAATTCAATTTTAGCAATATTTTTTTGTTTTATAATAATTTAAAAATCAAATGAAAAATCTAAATTTTTTTAGTTCAAATTAATTAAAGTATTTACTGAACATTTTTTTCTACTTAGTCTACAAATTACAGATTTTTTAATAAAATTTTCTAATATATACCATTTCCATATTCACTGTCATAAAATTTTAACAAAAAAAACAGTTATCTCAATTTTTAAAAATAACGGGTCTTTGACACTTGTAACTGAAAAAATTATAGTTAAGCCATTGAAAAGGCTTATTTTTTTTGTCAAAAAAACAAAATAAGTATTGCGTACTATAT